>ERZ826016.69-NODE-69-length-125986-cov-202.993393_pt1 | contig 125986 bp, 83 predicted proteins | sample MGYA00519872_ERZ826016 | MGnify/ENA primary metagenome ERZ826016 (study PRJEB31778, sample SAMEA3449218) | human gut metagenome | biome: human gut; feature: human-associated habitat; material: faeces | place: United Kingdom | collected 2010/2012 ... | reverse complement strand
GGATGAATCCCCCTTTCGGGGATTTATGGCTCCGGCACCAAAGTTAGTGACATTGTCGCAAAGTGATGTCCCTACCTTGAGGACAAAATCATAGTTTTGCAACACCTACAGTACAGGAAAGACAAAATAAAGGAGGGCGCATCGAAATCCGGTGCGCCCTCTTTGTTTCGTTTCTATGGAGGGGTTATTTGTCCAGCTTGTCGGCGAGGTTGTGCAATGCGTCACCACCCGAATCGAGGAGGTCGGAAGCCTTGTCTTTCAGTTTGTCCATGAGTGAGCCGCCTTTTTCTTTGGCTGCGGCGAGCATGTCGGAAGCCTGGCCCTTGATGTCGTCGAGCTTGTCGGCTGCCGCCTCTTTCATGTCATTCAGTTTATCGGCGGCAGAGGCTTTTGCCTGGGCGGTATCTTCCTTCAGGTTTTTCACCTGCTGCATGGTTTCTTCCTTTACGGCAGTTTTTGCAGCGTCAACACTCACTCTTGCAGCGTCGGCACTAATTTCAGCCGCAGTCTTTGATGTCTGTGCGGCAATTTCGGCATTTGTATTCATAGTCAATAAATTTTTATGTTCAATGCTTTAACATTTACCGTCGCGTCAATGTTGAGCCTTTAACTCCTTTTATGAGAATTATCGCATAATGTGGACGGAACATAAATTTGTAAGTAAATGTAGGCGGTTAAGGAATTATTGACTAATTTTGTAATGTAAGGAAAACATTAAGATATGAAATACATAATAGCTTCTGTTCTTGCCGGCGCGCTTGCATTCAATGCTTCCGCCGATGATAAAGTAATCGTTCCGGACAGCACCGGATTTAAGTTTACCGACGTGAAGGTGGTAAAAACCACCCCTATACGTGACCAGAACCAGTCAGGCACATGCTGGTGTTTCTCCACCAATTCATTCCTTGAGGAGGAGATGATGCGCAAAGGGGCCAAGCCGGTTGACCTAAGCGAAATGTACGTGGTGCGTCAGTGCTATCTTGACAAGGCGCGCAAATATGTCAGAATGGACGGCAAGGTGAATTTCGCACAGGGCGGTGCGGCTCACGATGTGCCTTACGTGATAGAGATGTACGGCGCGCTTCCCGAGGAAGCTTACCCCGAATTGAACTACGGTGAGGAAAAGCATGTACACGGAGAACTGTCGGCTGTGCTGGAATCATATCTTGACGCAGTGATAAAGATGCCCGACCGTCGCCTGTCGACCGCATGGGAGAAAGGTTTCAATGCTATCCTTGACGCTTATTTCGGCGAAGTGCCTGAAACATTCGAGTATGAGGGCAAGACTTATACTCCCAAGTCGTTTGCCGAGTCTTTGAATGTAAAGCCCGAAGATTATATCGAGGTTACGTCATTTACCCATCATCCATTCTACAAGCCTTTTGCGCTCGAAGTTGCCGACAACTGGCTATGGGGGACAATGCAGAATGTGCCTCTCGACGAGCTGAAGGCGATTGTCGACAATGCCGTCGACAACGGTTATCCCGTCGCATGGGGTGCCGATGTGAGCGAAGGCGGTTTCAAGTGGCGTAAGGGTTATGCTGTGATTCCCGTGGAGAAAGGCGCGAAAGACCTTACCGGTACCGAACTGTCGCGCTGGGTGCAGCTGAGCGACAAGGACCGTCAGGATGAGCGCTACGACATAAAGGGCCCGGTAGAGGAAATCACCGTGACACAGGAGTCACGTCAGGAAATGTTTGACCGCAAGGAGACCACCGATGATCACGGTATGGTAATCGTTGGCAAGGCTGTCGACCAGGAGGGTAATAAATACTATAAGGTGCAGAACTCATGGGATACCAATCAGCTTTATGACGGTTATATCTATGTATCGGAGCCTTATTTCCTTGCCAAGACCATGGATATAATGGTACATAAGGACGCAGTCCCCGCGGCGATAGCTTCAAAATTTAAGAACTGATACGTGATGCCGACGGTGACCACTCCTTTCAACGAACGTACGGTGTTGCTTCTCGGCGAGAGTGCCGTCGGGCGTCTCGCCGACAGCCGTGTGACGGTTGTCGGTGTGGGCGGCGTGGGTGCGTATGCCGTCGAGATGCTCGCACGTGCGGGAGTGGGACATCTGAGGCTTATCGACGGTGATGTGGTGTCGCCGAGCAATCTTAACAGGCAGCTTCCGGCGCTTCGCTCCACTATCGGAAAACCGAAAGTGGAGGTGATGCGTGAGCGTGTGCTTGACATCAATCCCGATTGTGAGGTCGAAGCGGAGATGAGGTTTATCGGTGTCGACGATATAGACAGCGTGGTTGTCCCGTCGCCCGATTTCGTGATTGACGCCATAGATGCCATATCACCCAAAGTGGCGTTGCTCTCCCGCTGCTACCGTGACAGGATAAAGGTGATTTCCTCGATGGGGGCAGGCGGCAGGATGGACCCGACCAAGGTGAGATATGCCGACATCCGTGACACCTTCCACGACGGGCTTGCCCGTGAGGTGCGTCACCGTCTACGCAAAGCAGGAATCTCGTCGGGAATAAAAACCGTGTTTTCCGAGGAGCAGCCGCGTAAAAATGCCGTAATCATGACCGACGCTATAGAATACAAACGGTCGTCCTACGGCACAGTGGCATGGCTTCCCGCTATTTTTGGCATGATGCTTGCTTCTTATACAGTCGAATCGCTTATAGCATCCGGATCATGGTACAGGTAAGAGACATATCGAAAAGTTACGACACCCTCCGGGTGTTGTCTGACATCACTCTTGACATCGACCGGGGTGAGATAGTGTCGATTGTGGGTCCGAGCGGAGCCGGAAAGACCACGCTCTTGCAGATAATCGGTACGCTTGACCGTCCCGACGGTGGCAGTGTGATGTATGACGGCGTGGATGTGCTGTCGATGAAAGACCGTGAGCTTGCCCGGTTCCGCAACGGGAATATCGGGTTTGTATTCCAGTTTCATCAGCTTCTTCCGGAATTCACAATGCTGGAAAATGTGGCAATCCCCGCCATGATAGGAGGAAAGAAGCGCGCCGAGGCATTTGCGGAAGCGCGCAAGCTTATTGACTATCTCGGTCTGGGCGACCGTGCCGGTCACAAACCCGCTGAGCTTTCGGGGGGCGAACGTCAGCGCGCGGCTGTGGCGAGGGCTCTTGTCAACAATCCGCGTGTAGTGCTTGCCGACGAGCCGTCGGGAAGTCTCGACTCTCATAACCGCCATGAACTTCACCGGCTCTTTTTCGACCTGCGCCGCGACATGGGGCAGACATTTGTGATTGTGACCCATGACGAGAGCCTTGCAGGCGAATGTGGCCGTGTGATACACATGCGCGACGGACATATAACCGATATTGTAGACAACCGATGACACGATTTTTATCACTCATATTATCACTTGCGGCTCTATCGTCGTTACTGTCATGCTCCGATGACGGGGAGTACAACAACGAAGCGTTTCTGAGCGACATCGTGACGGTGGAGAGCTCCGGCGATGAAGGTTCACGCTTTACATTCCGCCGTTATGACGACTCCCCGCTTGTGACGCTCACGGCGCCGCAGCTCCGGGTTGATGACAAATATGTGGGGAAGCGGATGCTGCTCCGCTATTATCCCGAGTCGGGCAAGCCTTATAACGACGATATCATACGTCCGATTGCCATAAGCCCTGTCAACTGCGACACTGCCGTCATACGTCCCGTCGAACGCTATGACTGGGATGCCGATGCCGTGTTCCTCAACTCGATATGGCGTAGCGGCAATTACATCAATGTGCATCTTCGCGCCGTGTACTCCGACAAGCCGCGTTATTTCAGCCTTATGGTTGACTCGCTGACGCTCACCGATGCCATGCCGCAGGTATATCTGGTGCATAACACACTCGGTGCGCCCGACAGCTATATGAGAGAGGTATATGCTTCTTTTGACATTACTAACGTATGGTCGCGCAACGGTTGTGACGGTATTGAGATTCATGTAAACGACAGCAATCTTAAAAAAGATATATATACATTTAATAAATAGTTTAACCACAATTAAAAGAAAACCGATATGGAAAATAACAACAAGAAAAATGAGATAAAAATCGAGCTTACTCCTGAAGTGGCTCATGGTCATTATGCCAACCTCGCGATGATCGCACACTCTCCCACAGAGTTTTTTATCGACTTCATAGCCATGGCTCCCAACATGCCGCAGGCAAAGGTGCAGAGCCGCATAATAATGTCGCCCGAAAATGCCAAGCAGCTGCTTTTCGCTCTCCGCGAGAATATCGAGCGTTACGAAAACACTTTCGGTGTAATCGAGCGCAAGATGCCCAAAAACACTAACGGGGGCGACATGAATCCTTTCAAGGCATAATTACGCAAAATCCGGTCAGTCATGATTAAAGAAAACGATTTTACCATTTATAACTCGCTGACACGCCGCAAGGAGCGCTTTGTGCCGATTCATGAAGGCAAGGTCGGGATGTATGTGTGCGGTCCTACCGTATATGGTGACGGTCACCTCGGTCATGCGCGGCCGGCAATCACCTTTGATGTACTCTTCCGCTATCTTACCCATCTCGGCTACAAGGTGCGCTATGTACGTAACATAACCGATGTCGGTCATCTTGAGCATGATGCCGACGAGGGCGAGGACAAGATTGCAAAAAAAGCACGTCTTGAGCAGCTCGAACCTATGGAGGTGGTGCAACACTACCTCAACAGTTACCATAAGTCGATGGAGGCACTCAATGTGCTTCCGCCGTCGATAGAGCCTCATGCCTCAGGTCATATCATAGAGCAGATTGAGTATGTGAAGAAGATACTTGAAAGCGGATATGCCTATGAAAGCAACGGCTCGGTGTATTTCGACGTGCCGAAGTTTAACCGTGACTATCATTACGGAAAGCTGTCGGGTCGCAATGTCGACGAGCTGCTTGCCACGACACGTGTGCTCGACGGTCAGGAGGAGAAACATAATCCCGCCGATTTTGCTCTCTGGAAGAAGGCGTCGCCGGAGCATATCATGCGCTGGCCATCGCCCTGGAGCGACGGTTTCCCCGGTTGGCATCTTGAATGTTCGACTATGGGAGAGAAGTATCTCGGCACTCCTTTCGACATTCACGGCGGCGGCATGGACCTTATGTTCCCCCATCATGAATGTGAGATAGCGCAGTCGGTCGCTCACAACGGCAAAGACTCCGTGCACTACTGGATGCACAACAACATGATTACCATTGCCGGCAAGAAGATGGGCAAGAGCCTCGGTAATTTCATTACTCTCAATGAGTTCTTTACCGGCTCGCACGAGATGCTTACGCAGGCGTATTCGCCGATGACCATCCGCTTTTTCATCCTGCAGGCACAGTACCGCAGCACCCTCGACTTCTCCAACGAGGCACTTCAGGGCGCTGAGAAGGCGCTTGCGAGGATGCTCGACGGATGGCGTCGCCTTAATGAGCTTACACCCTCTGACAAGTCGACAATCGATGTGAGCGATTTCCGAAGGAAGTGTTACGAGGCACTTGACGATGACCTGAACACTCCTATCGTGATAGCACATCTCTTCGAGGCTTGCCGCTTGATAAATCAGGTAAACGACGGCAACGCAACAGCAACGCAGGCTGATATCGACGAGCTGAAGGCTCTCTTTAAGATATTCCTTGTGGATATACTTGGTGTCCGTACCGACATTGTAGGCGCCGGTGAAGGTGATGCCACGGCGTTGAAGCCTTTCGAGGATGCGGTCGACCTGCTTCTTGAGATGCGCGCCAAGGCAAAGGCCGACAAGGATTGGACTACAAGCGACCTTATTCGCAACCGTCTTGCTGAAATCGGATTTGATGTCAAGGACACCAAGGACGGCTTCGAGTGGAGTCTTAAGAAATAGTGGACACACTACAGTTTGCCCGGATAGTGCTCGATAATCTACCCTATAAGCCCACCTCTCAGCAGGTGGAGCTTATAGCGGCATTGTCGCGTTTCTGTTCGGCGCGGACACCTTCCGACACGGTATTTCTGCTTAACGGTTATGCGGGCACGGGAAAGACTTCGCTTTGTGCCGCACTTGTGAAATCACTCAATATGGTAGGGATAGGCACGGTGTTGCTCGCTCCCACGGGGCGTGCCGCAAAGGTGTTCAGCCGTTTTGCCGGTCATCCCGCCTATACTATCCACAGGCGCATTTATTCCGTCGGAGGAAACGGTATCACGTCGCCCCGTGACATACGCCCTGCCGAAAACCGCTCGGTTAATACCGTGTTTATTGTCGACGAGGCTTCGATGATTGGTGCAGATTCCGCTTCGGGCAATCTTCTCGAACATCTTATCCATTATGTGTATTCAGGTGTCAACTGCAAGCTCATACTGCTTGGCGACACTGCGCAGCTGCCCCCGGTAGGATGTGAGGAAAGTCCCGCCATGAGCGCAAAAACGCTTCATGCCGAGGGGTTGAGGGTTACCCGTGCGGTGCTTACGGCAACGGTGCGTCAGGCATCTGACTCAGGCATCCTTTATAACGCGACATGGCTCCGGCGTGCCATGCGACTTGAAGAGCTTCCGTCGCCTGTACTTACCGCCACTCCTTTTGACGACGTGCATGTGACCGACGGAGAGGAACTCGAGGATTCGATTAATGCCGCGTATGCTGTCGACGGGGTGGGAGAGACCATACTGGTTACGCGTTCCAATATGCGCGCGACAGGATTTAATCTCGCCATCAGGTCGCGTATACTCGGTTACGAGGAGGAATTGTGCAGCAATGACCGGCTTCTGATAGGCAAGAACAGCTATTACTGGACCAAGGAGGTCAAAGGCATAGATTTCATAGCTAACGGCGATGCGGCGGTGGTGGAGAAAGTCATCGGTACGGAGACCCGATACGGATTCCGTTTTGCCGACGTGAAACTGAGGCTTCCCGACAGGGATATGTCGATTGACTGCAAGATTATCCTTGACACACTGGTCAACGATGCCGCCACGATGTCGCGGCAGGAGATGACCGACCTTTTCGAGCGCATAGCTGCCGACGACAATCCTTCGGTGTCAGCGGCTACACGTGCCGCCAATGCCATGAAGAGTCCTTATCTGAATGCCCTGCAGGTAAAATACGGTTATGCCGTGACCTGTCATAAGGCGCAGGGCGGACAGTGGCGTAACGTCTATGTCGACCTCGGCTATATTCCGCCCGAATCGATGGGGATGGAGTTTTATCGCTGGCTATATACAGCTGTCACTCGTGCCACATCACAGCTCTATCTTGTAAATCCTTCGATAGCAGTCAAATGAAATTACAATCATGTTACCAACATGTGTAAATTCAGTGATAAATAATTGATATCGCGATAATAATGGTAGATTTGTATTCAATCTTGCATAACTATCTGCTAAGGGAATTAAATATCACATTACAAAGTGCACAGGATTTACTATACATTACTACTATTGGTCATGACCGTCGGAATGTCAACCGCTTCTCCGGTCATTGATATACGTGCTACAAGCGACTCCTTGTGGCGCGAGCTTGCTCATGCCGACAATGCCACCGACAGTATCACGACGCTGTATCATCTGTATGACTTGTCGGAACGCAGGATGCGTGGCGAAATAGGTATGCTGATATATGATGTCGCATCGCGCACCGGCAACACTGAAGTGCAGCTCGACATATTGCGCAACAACACTAATATCAATCTCAGTTCTGACTCTATCATGGAGCGGTATCAGCGGCTTGCCGAATCGCTGCCTGAGAATGATGACCGGGAAGAGACTCTTACATTCATAATGATCAACCGCCTGATGTATAAGTACCGCCGCGCAAGCGAGGAGGAACGTCAGGAGATGATGAAAGAACTCATAAAGCAGTATGAGCGCGGCACCGATGACAGCGACAGCCTTCAGACAAAGATAAGGCGTCTTTATGAGTTGTGTGTATGTCTCGGAATCACTACTCAAGGGGGGGCTTTATGATGAATATATGGAAAAGCTCGGGGAGCTTATAGCTGAACTTCCAAAGGATAGAAGCCATGCGTTGCGCAATATGTACCTTACTCAGATTGCCATAATCTATTCATATAACGAGCATTATGAGCAGTCGGCTGCGGCTGATAAGGAATTGCTTAAGGAAATAGAGCTGCTTAAACGCATATATAAGAATAAGAAACGTAAATTCCGTGATTACAGTGTCAACGAATACCTGTGTTATACCCGTCTTCTTGGTAATTTCCCTGCGCTGAGTCAGGGAGAGATAGAGCGTTATTACAAGAATGTCAATGATATTGCGGCACGTAATGCCGATGTGGCAAAAGATTTCGCGGCAAATAAGCGCGCCACCATATATTACCTGATGGCTACCAAACGCTACGACGAGGCGCTGAGGATATTGAAGGAACAGGTAGGGCTTGACCGCAACAAGCAGTATCTGCGTCAGTATTTCCGGTTTATGAATGAGGCTGCCGAGGCTGTCGGTGACAAGGAAGCGCAGTTATATGCCTCGACCTCATATATCCGTGAGCTTGAATCACTGTTGCATAACGAGGCGATAGCCCGTTACAAGGAGTTGCAGATACTTTATGACGTGTCGGAACTTAAGGCGTCACGCGCTCAGCTGCAAATGGAGAAGCAGGCGGTCGAACATGACTGGCATCACAAGATGCTCATATTCTCGGTGATTGCGCTTGTAGTCCTTATCGTGCTTATCATTGTACTCGGATATATGTACACAAAGACCCGGCGTCTCGCCCTTAACCTTGAGAAGTCGAAGATACGTCTTCAGAATGAGAAGAAAAATCTTCTTGCGACACAGGAAGAGCTTATCCAGGCACGTGACCAGGCTGAGCAGGCTAACCGTACACAGACGCAGTTTATTCAGAATATGCGTCATGAGATACTCACCCCGCTAAATGCCATCACCGGATTTTCACAGCTTGTCGTGGATTCCGTGCCGGAAAATATGCGTGCTACCATTGACCGTTATGCCGAGATAATCAATGATAACAGCGAACTTCTCAGGACTCTTGTCAACGACGTGCTCGACATATCCTTGATGGAGAGCGGGGAGATAAAGCTGTCGCGTCAGGGAGTGTCGTTGAATCAGCTGTGTTCGCGTTGTGTCACAAGCATGGCAAGAAAAGTGAAGCCCGGTGTGGTGATGTCATTTGAAAATAGTCATGACAACGACTTGATGGTGTTCACCGATTCGGCGCGTGTCGAGCAGGTGCTCAACAATTTCCTGTCAAATGCAGTGAAATACACCGACAGTGGAAAAATCACTCTTGCTTACGATGTGGACGAATCAAGAAATGAAGTGATATTTTCCGTGACCGATACCGGTATAGGTATTCCGGAGGGAAAGGAAGAGGTAATATTTGACCGTTTTGTAAAGCTCAGCCGTTATCAGACCGGCACCGGACTCGGACTTAATATATGCCGCTTTGTCGCCGGGATGTTGGGCGGAAGCGTCAAGGTCGACAAAAGCTATAACAAGGGTGCGCGTTTCCTGTTTATCTTGCCGATTGACTGATTATTCATTCAGGATATCCTGGAATGACTTTTCATAGTTTTCTCCAAGGAGTGTCTGATATTCGCTGCAGAACGAGTCAAATGCGCTCTTTGCCATGCCTATCTTTCCTGCCTTGACCAGTGCACGGCATTTTATGCTGATTGCCGTCTCATCGGTCGAGTCGAAGATAAACATTATATCGGCGATACGTGTGAGCAGCTTGTAATCGGTGATATTGCCATTGTTCACGATACCGGATAACGTATCTTGTACACATGCCGCATAATCTGATTTAAAGGAGTCAATCCATGTCTGGGTTATCGCTGGCAGCGGTTGTCCCTTGGCGATGAGATTGAGCACTGTATGGAGCTGTGCGGGGTTGATTTCAGCTGAATTGCGGAACTCACGCAGCGTGTCCATCACGGTTACATAGTCACAGAATGTGCCTTCACCGAGCTTGATGGTCCAGTAGGCGTTGCTGTTTATGATTTCAACATCGCCCACCTGCTCGAGGAGGGTCTTCAGTTTGTATATGCTTACACGGCGATTGTTCTGGGCGTTGTCGCGGCTTTTGTCGGGCCACAGGATGTCGCAGATGGCGTCATTTCCTATGCCTTTGCCATCTTTGAACGAATACAGCACTATCAGTACGAGAAGACGCTTTAGCGTGGGCGTGAATGATTTTGTCATGTTGTTGCCTTCCTTGTCCCATATCTGGAATCCGCCAAGAAAAAGTATGGATGACACATGGGGTACGGTGGCTTGCGGCATTTTTTCCGGGGTGTTTGTTATTGGCGCCGGCATATCCTCCGGTTCAGATGCCGCGTCATTGATCATGCGTTTCTTTTTTCGGCGTCGTATCATTATAAATGCCGTTACCGACGCGATTATAATGATGGCTGCAATGCATAACCACAAATACAGGTGACCGGATTTCTCGGGCAGGATTACATTGGCTGTCGACAGGGGCGGGTAATTTAATTCGTAGATGTCGGTTGTGGAGATATTTCCGTCATGGGTTACTATCACGGCATATAATTTCCCGGCATTTTCATCAAGAAACAGTGAGATATATGAATTTATATCCTGAAAACGGAATGTAACCGAGTCGGCAAGCAAGGTGTATTCACCTGTAAGGAAATCAAATTTATTAAGTGTTGCCCGCGTGTCATTCTGGTTATATCTGTGGTAAAGCGTGTAGAATGCGTGATTTTTCTTGTCGGCGACAAGCGAGTTGCTCCCCACCATTTGCTCCGGGCGTCCTTTGAAGTCACATATCTTCTTGGTCGCTCCTGTAGACGGATTCAGCACAAAGAGATCGTAATAGCTGCCCGGTCCAAGCTCTTGCATACCGCTCGGATGACCGAATCCTCCGAAAATCAGCAGGGAGTCGGGAGAGATAAATCCCGCCGAGGCAAGATACCGCGGAGGTATTTTATCGTTGACACTTACTGTATCCCACCGCTCGGTTTTCGGGCTGTATTTTATCAGATTGTTAAGATAGCGGTATTCGCCGTAACCTCCAAATATATACAGGCATGAGTCGACGGGAGATATCACGGCATTGTGCTGTGCATATTCGGGATTAAGCAATGTCGGATTACTTTCCGACCAGCTTCCGGTAGCGAAATCAAACCGGTTTATCGGGCGGTTTATGTCATAGGACCATAACTCACCCGTCTTATCGTTGAATATCATCTGATTGGACACGATAAGATACGGATTGCCCGATTGTACGCTTATGGTGTCAACTGTATTGTCCTGGGGTTTTACACGGTACACGCGGGTTTGGTCGGCAAGATAGATGCTGCCGTTGGCGTTGTCGTATGCAAGCTGTGTATATTGTCCTGTCTTCAGGCTGAACAGCTTTGACCAGGAGGTGTGGCTGTCGATGAGCCATGTGGGATTTTTTGCTATTGCGACGCGTCCCGATATTGAGTCGTATGCGGCTGTAAGGCTGTGTTCGCGGAGCGGCCAGAAAGCGACGGTTTTTCCGTCGGGAGTTGTCACACGCACATTTCGGATTGACATCGGGGGCACATCGTAGGCTTCAAATTGCGGATGGCTACACTGTCCGAACTGGAATACAAATTCAGTGAGATTTCCGTAACGGTAGGGAAGAGTGACTTTTTCGCCGTTAAATCCTATTATAATCTCCTTATTATTATTGTCGACCACCAGATTGACCGATGCCCAGTCATTGATGTTATGCTTGTCAAGGATTTCTGAATCGAATGGTACAAAAATGTCGGAGCCTTCGATGAAACTTAAGGCACGCCGATCGTTTGTGAAATTTGATACCAGGTCGAAGCATATTGAATCATTGGCGATTATGCGGAAAATATATCCATAATTGTGTAATTCCGGATTAAATTTAACATCGAAGTCAATTTGAAATCCAGAAGGCATTTTCATCTTGCTGCCATTATTCAACAGCAGGGAAGTCCGTTTCTCTTTCGGCACATCATGAGCCTGAAACTGTAGCCCGTAGGATAAAGTGTCAGGGTATGCTCTTTCAAAAGAAAGGAAAAACAGGATAATGAGTATGATTAGATTTTTCATTGACGCACACAGTGCTTAAATTTCATGGTCAAAGTTAATGTTTTCAAGTGAATAAAACAATTAAATACAAGCACTTTATGTCATCAATTTAATAAAATGCTGACAATCAAATGTGATACAACTTCATTAAAATATCATTAAAATTTTTATTCTCGATTATGGCGGATAATTAATAAAATATTAATGGATGAAGCGTGGGTGCCGACGTATTTTTGCCATCAAAAAAATAAACTACATTATCATGAATAATCGTATAGCGATATTGCTTGCCGCAATGCTCGGAGCTGCCGGCAGCGTGGCGGTTGCCGGTGAGGGTAAGGTGCTGTCGCCACAGTCGGGACAGTTTTTCAAGACAAAAATGTCGTCGGAGATAAGAGTGGCTGATTGCAGAAACGACTCGGCATTATGTAAGATGGTGGCGACTGCCATGCAAGGTGTCGTTAATCAGGATTCGGCACAGGTCTATCTGTTTCTCGGCGACCATCACAAAACCCAGTTGGATGATACCGGTCGTAAATATGAAGTGCTGCCGGTCGAGGGGAAGTCTAAGGGAGCTTCCGGCTTCATGTCGATTGTTGACAATTTTGGTGATCGCTTCCGACACATATATATATGGGATCCCGCCGAGGAGTGGAGCTGGAACATGGCGTTGATGCTCTCATCGCGCAATAAAGGTATGCCGCTGACAGCCGGGCTTGCAGAAGAAGTGATGTCAACTATCGGGTGGAAAGGGTCGGTGACCGACCTGAGACACCGTTTTCAGGGCAAACTGGACTTCTACGACTGGGCGATAGAGAATATTCTGCCGCAGTGTCACGAGAATGTGATATTTTCAGTGGGGCTTCGCGATGACTGGCGCGGTGCTCCATGGACACTCTATGATTATGTCACGGCATCGGGTGGTTTTGCATTCTGGCTTGATGACCGTGATAAGACCGAGCAGGATGAGATTCGAAAGATATGCAGTGCCGGCGGTTATAAGCCCGGTGCCATCGTTATGGGTTATGCCAAGAGCGGCGATGACCTTCTTGCCACGGTCAACAATTACGGTATCGGGTACGTGGTAAGCGATTATTACGCCAACGGAAGTTTCTGGAGTGCATATCCTAACAAGGCTTTCACTCAAAGACCCGGCAACGCCGTTGAGGCTGCTCCCGGAAATATATATGTAAGTATAGTGCTGAGTGACGGCGACAATCTGCAGTTCGGGCAAAATGCCCTCTATAATCTTTGGTCGCGTGACGAAAACCGTGGTTCGGTGCCTGTCGGCACTACAATGGCTGCCGGATTGCAGGAAATCAATCCTTTCCTTCTTGAGTGGTATTATTCAAGGATGACCCCCAACGATGAACTTGTTGCCGGACCGTCGGGATTCCAGTTTATCTACGGCAGGGATTATGACACTGATTCTTACGAGACTTGGCTTAAACTTAACCGCGAATGGCTTGAGTCGGCGGGATTCCATACCGGTTGTCTCTGGCACACGACTTATGGCACCGACACGTTCCGGCGCTATATAGAGACCTCAGGTCTGAAGGCGATATTTGATGGCGATGATGCTACCGGCGTGCAGTATGTCGACGGGGTGGTTGTCATGAATCAGGGCGAACATCTCGTGAAGGAAGGGGAGATGTACAATGCGCTTATCAAACTCACTCCCGACCCCGGCGCGCCATTATTTGTCAACCTGTATCCGATAGCTGCGGAGTATTGTCGCGGTGACGGGATGTCGATATTGAAGCGGGAGATTGAACGCCTGGAGGCAGAACGCCCCGGAGTATATCACTACCTCCTTCCGAAAGACCTTGCCGCCACAGCCTCAAAATATTTTGAGAAGACGAGCCGTAATGACATCACTCTTAATGAAGATTGAAAATTTGCAAAAACGAGTGTTAAAAATGGATTATGGTGTTAAATTCCGTGCTTATTAATGAAAAAATAATGATTCTTTGCATGGGTTTGACCTAATTTTGTCGCATCACATTATCAATATTTCTATCGGCAACATGAACTATATACCAAGAATTATCACATCAACACTATTGTCGGCATTTGTAGGATTTGCAGTGCTCGGAGCGGAGATTTCACGGGTCGATCTTGTGAACCCGCTGATGGGTACCATGTCAAAGAAAGAGCTTTCGACAGGCAATACCTATCCTGCTGTCGCAGTGCCCTGGGGCATGAACTTCTGGACCCCTCAGACCGCTTACACCGGCAATAACTGGAGTTATGTATATACAGCAGATAAGATATGCGGATTTAAGCAGACTCATCAGCCGAGTCCGTGGATAGGTGACTACGGTCAGTTCTCGTTAATGCCGGTGGTCGGTGCGAAATTCAGCGAGCCTGACCGTGCGAGCTGGTTCTCCCACAAGGCTGAGACCGCCACGCCCTATTATTATGGTGTGTATCTCGCCGACCATGATGTCTATGCTGAAATGACACCCTCCGACCGTGGGGCTGTCATGCGTTTCAAATTTCCCGCTACTGACAGCGCATACGTTGTAGTGGATGCTTTTGACAGCGGCTCATATATAAAGGTTGACAATAAAAATAATACGATATCGGGATGGAGCACAAGAAATTCAGGTGGAGTGACTGATGATTTTAAAAATTATTTTGTCGTGAAATTTGACACTCCTTTCTCCGGAGTGGAAGTGCTTGACGGCGATGAAATTATCGCCGCCGATGAAAAGGAGGGACATCATGCCTTAGCCGCCGTGAGGTTCAAAACCTCGCGCGGGCAGGAAATCTGCGCTGAAGTGGCTTCATCGTTCATCAGTCCCGAACAGGCTATATTGAATCTGAAAGAAGTCGAGGGCAAAGGGTTTGACAGCGTGAAGTCGGCGGCACGTGACCGCTGGAATGAAGTGCTGGGTCGTATCGAAGTGAACAGCGATGATAAGGGACAGCTGGCTACATTCTATTCATGCCTGTACAGGTCGCTGCTTTTCCCCCGCAAATTATATGAGGTGGACGCTGCCGGGCATAAAGTGCATTATAGCCCTTATTGCGGCGGTACCCATGCCGGGGTAATGTACACCGACACAGGCTTCTGGGATACATTCCGTGCTCTTTTCCCGCTGCTTAACCTCGTATATCCCGAAATCAACGAAGAGATACAGGAAGGTCTCGCCAACGCTTATCGCGAAAGCGGCTTCCTCCCCGAATGGGCGAGCCCGGGTCACCGTCACTGCATGGTAGGCAACAATTCCGCTTCTGTGGTTGCTGATGCCTATCTGAAAAATGTGACAAAGAGCGATGCCCCTCTTCTCTACAAGGCATTGGTCAACGCCACCGATAAGGTGCATCCCTCCGTGCCGTCGACCGGTCGTCTGGGAGCCGACTATTATAATAGCCTCGGTTATATTCCCTATGATGTGGATATAGCTGAAAATGTAGCGCGTACACTTGAATATGCCTATGACGACTGGTGTATCTACAAGATGGGTCAGCGTCTCGGAATGCCTGAAAAAGAGATTTCGAAGTTCCGTGACAGGAGCCTAAACTACAGGAATGTGTTTGATGCTGAACATAATCTCATGCGCGGACGCAACCGCGACGGCAAGTTCCAGTCACCGTTCAACCCCTATAAATGGGGCGATGCCTTTACCGAGGGTAACAGCTGGCATTACACCTGGAGTGTGTTCCACGATGTAGAAGGGCTTGCGCAGCTGATGGGCGGTCATGAGAAGATGGGGTGTATGCTTGACTCTGTATTTATAGTCCCTCCCGTGTTTGATGACAGTTACTATGGATTCTGTATTCACGAGATAAGGGAGATGCAGATCATGAATATGGGAAACTATGCCCACGGCAACCAGCCTATCCAGCACATGATATATCTATATGACTATATCGGGCAGCCCTGGAAGGCGCAATATCGCCTGCGTGAGGTGATGGATAAACTTTATTCCGCGACCCCCGACGGCTATTGCGGTGACGAAGACAACGGACAGACATCGGCATGGTACGTGTTCTCCTCGTTAGGCTTTTATCCCGTGTGTCCCGGCACAGGTGAATATGTAATCGGTACGCCGTTGTTTGACAGTGCCGTGATAACTATGAGTGACGGCGGTAAGTTGAAAATAACCGCCCCCGCCGTATCTTCTGAAAACCGGTATGTCAATGGCATAACTGTCAACGGCACTCCTTACGACAACAATTATTTTGACCACGACATGCTCATAAAGGGTGGTGAAATCAAGTTTGATATGGTATCAAAGCCCAATTATAAACGTGGTACTCACCGTGACAACTACCCCTATTCATTAAGTAATGAAATGTTGACAAAATGAAATATCTCTTTTTAAGTATCGCTATTCTTGCCGGGATGGGTTGCATGACATCCTGTGCCAATGCTGATGGAGCGGCGTTGAATCCCGTGCAATGGGTTGACCCCTATATCGGTACGGGAGGTCACGGACACACCTTCCTCGGTGTAGCCGCTCCGTTCGGAGCCGTCCAGCTCGGTCCGACCAATATCAACAAGGGTTGGGACTGGTGTTCGGGCTATCATTACTCCGACTCTGTGCTTATAGGCTTCAGCCACCTCCATCTCAACGGTACCGGATGCTGCGACAGCGGCGACCTGCTCTTCATGCCCTATACGGGAGAGCGTATGTGTAAGCACTGCCGACAGGACGACACCACCACCGGCTACGGGTCACGTTACAGTCATGAGCGCGAGACCGCCACTCCCGGTTATTATTCGGTGATGCTTGACGACTATGATGTACGCGTGGAGCTTACTGCTACCGAACGTGTCGGTTTCCACCGCTACACTTTCCCCGATATGCTTATGGCGAAGCAGCTTATGATTGACCTGAGTGAAGGGTATGGCGATGACCGCACGACCGGTGCATATATAGAAAAAACCGATGACTTCACGATAAGCGGCTACCGCTATTCGACAGGATGGTCAAAGGGCGAGCAGAGGGTGTATTTCGCAGCCCGCTTTTCGGCTCCTGTTCATCCCGAGATAATCAACGACACTATTACCGTTGACTCAACGTCATTGCAGTCGGAAAAGGTCAAGGTAAACGTGCGTTTTGCCGAAAACACCCGTACAGTCATGGTAAAGGTAGGCGTTTCGCCGGTATGTATAGCCAATGCCGTGGAAAATCTCGAGAAGGAGATTCCCGACTGGGACTTCGAAGGCGTATCACAGGCAACCACTTCCAAGTGGAACGATGAATTGTCAAAAGTCAAGGTGAATACCGTCGACGAGCGTTCTAAGCGGATATTTTATACCGGCTTGTATCACTCATTCCTTCAGCCGGTGCTGTTTTCCGATGTCAACGGTGACTATCGGGGCGCTGACGGGAATAATTACAAGAAAGGTGAATTTACTAATTATACGGTGTTCTCGCTTTGGGACACCTATCGCGCGGCACATCCGCTCTACACTATCCTGCAGCCGGAGCGTGTGCCTGACTTTATAAATTCGCTGGTTAATTCTTACGAGAAAACAGGCTTGCTGCCTGTATGGCATCTTTACGGCTCTGACACCTATGAGATGATCGGCATACAGTCGGTTCCGGTAATCGCCGATGCGATATTGAAAGATATCCCCGGCTTTGACCGCGAGAAAGCCTACGAGGCTATGCGAAACTCAATGTTGAGCGACTACAAAGGTTTGAATTATGTAAGAGAAAATGAATATATCCCCGCCGACAAGGAGAGCGAAAGTGTGGCTAAAGGGCTGGAATATGCTCTTGCCGACTGGTCGGTGGCAATGGTAGCAAAGAAGTTAGGTAAAAAAGATGAGTATGGTTTGTTTATGGAGCGTGCGGGTTATTATCGTCACTATTGGGACCCGACGGTAAGGTTCTTCAGGGGGAAAAATTCCGATGGAAGCCGCAATAGCGATTTTAACCCGTTCCGTTCCATTCATCGCTCTGATGATTATTGCGAGGGTAACGCCTGGCAGTACACCTGGCTTGTGCCTCATGATGTCGACGGGTTAATGACCCTGATGGGAGGAAAAGAGGCATTTGTTGAAAAGCTCGATTCTCTTTTCATGCTCGAAGAAAATCTCGGAGCCGAGATGTCGCCCGACATTACCGGACTTATCGGACAATATGCCCACGGCAACGAGCCGGGACATCATATCACCTACCTTTACGCTCTTGCCGGTGAACATGACAAGACAGCGGAGATAGTAAGGCACATACTTACCGATTATTATGATGATAAGCCCGATGGTATCCAGGGTAATGAGGATTGCGGGCAGATGTCGTCATGGTATGTGTTCTCATCAATGGGATTCTATCCCGTGCAGCCTGCCGGAGGTGAATATGTATTGGGTGCGCCTATATTCGACAGCGTGGAGATAAATCTGCCTGATGACAAGGTGTTCAAGGTTATTTCCCATGACAACAGCGATGTCAATAAGTATGTCGACCATGTCAAGCTCAACGGGAAGGATTACGACAAGCCCACGATATCACATTCCGATATCATGAATGGAGGAACTCTTGAATTTTTCATGGCTTCCAGATAACCGAAATTGAATTTATTAACTTTAAATCACAATATTAATGAACCATTTAAAAGTTTTCTTGCTATGTCTCGCGGCGGGGTTGCCCTCAACCCTTCTCGCTGATGTTGTCGATATTACCGGAGTGGTAAAAGATGAATCGGGAGAGACATTGATTGGTGTCACCGTGAAGGAAAAAGGCTCAAAAGCCATTACTGTTACGGATCTTGACGGTGTGTTTCACATTAAGGCTGATCCGGCGACGGCAGTTTTGCAGGTGTCGCATGTCGGATATAACAGCATGGATGTAAAGGTAAACGGTCAGAACAATCTGACAATTACCGTTAAGGAAAGTTCGAAATTGCTTGATGAGGTGGTGGTCGTAGGCTACGGTACACAGAAGCGTCTTGAGATTACCGGCGCCGTCGCAAGTCTCGGTCACGACGACATCAAGGCGGTCACCTCTACCAATCTTACCAATACCCTTCAGGGAAAGATTCCCGGTCTTAATATCAAGCAGAACACAAGTGAGCCGGGTTCTTATGACAATAGTTTCAATGTACGTGGTCTCGGGTCTCCGCTGATTATCGTCGACGGTGTGCCCCGTGACAACTTCGACCGTATCGATCCCAATGAAATAGAGTCGGTATCGGTGTTGAAAGACGCTTCAGCCGCTGTCTACGGTGTACGCGCCGCCAACGGTGTGATTCTTATCACTACCCGCAAAGGCAGCCAGGGAAAGACACAGGTGACACTCAACGCCTCTTATGGTGTACAGAAAATCACCCGCTTCCCGAAATCGGTTGACGCTTACGGATACATGGAGCTTTATAATGAAGCGATGGCAAACCGTGGCGAGACCACACCTACCTATACCCCCGACCTTGTGACATCAGGTTCGCCCTATGCCAACGTCAACTGGTTTGATGAAGTTGTGCGCAAGTCGGCGCCTCAATGGCAGATAGGTCTTACCGCTTCTGGTGGTACTGACCGTGTGCAGTACTTCAACAGCATCGGTTACATGGAAGAGGAAGGATTGTGGAAGGCAAAGTCACTGAAATATCAGCGTTACAATATACGTTCAAATGTGACTGCAAAACTTTCCGACCACATAACCACTGAATTCCAGATTGGCGGATTCTATGACCATAAGGATGCCCCGGCATATTATCCGGCAGAAATACTTAACGCGGTAGGTTCACAAGTGCCTATCTACGAAGTGTATGCCAACGGTAACCCCGACTATCTCGGATATCAGTACAATGATGACAAGAACGCGCTTGTCAAGAGTTCGCAGAATTATTCAGGTTATCGCCGCACTTCTAATTACCAGATTCAGGCGACAGCCTCTATCCGCTGGGATATTCCCTGGGTAAAGGGCTTGTGGGCTAAGGCGCTTGTGGCGTTTGACCCCTGGTTCCATAACGACAAGCAGTTTAAGAAGCAGTTCAAGTCATATAAATATAACGAGGCTGCCGACAGTTATGACGTAGTGACTACCTCGTCGCTCTCTAACATCACCGAATGGCGTTCAAACACATCAAATACCTTGACCCAGCTGCAGATTAACTACAGCACCAAGATAAAGGATGCCCACAACATTCAGGCAATGGCATTGATGGAGACCCGTAAATGGCAAAACTCTGAATTGAGCGGAAGCCGCAATACTGTAATGGATGCAGTTGACCAGATTTATGCCGGTCTTGTGGATGACGCGCGTAGTGTCAACGGACTTGCCGACCGTAACTCGAATGTCGGTATCATTGGTCGTGTCGACTACGATTATAAGTCTAAATATCTTGTGGAGGCGAGCTTCAGGGTCGACGGTTCTTCCAAGTTCCGCAACAAGCGTTGGGGTTTCTTCCCGTCGGTATCGGCAGGATGGCGTATATCTGAGGAAAAGTTTTTCCGCAATGCGCTCCCGTTCGTGACCAATCTTAAGCTCCGTGGTTCAATTGGTAAGCTCGGTGACGACAACACCGATTCCTATCTGTGGATGATGGCGTTTGACTATCCCGGCGGTGACAAGTATGTATTGGGCGACCAGGGATTGATACCGGGTGTCAACATGCCTCAGATACCTAACTATGCCGCTACATGGTACACCTCCACGATGAAAAATATAGGTATAGAGATGAATCTCTGGAACGGCGCGCTTCGCTTCGAGGCTGACTGGTTCCGCCGCGACAGGGACGGCTTGCTCGCCAACCGCATCGTTTCGGTGCCGGGTACGTTCGGCGCCACCTTTGCCAAGGAGAATCTTAACAGTGACATGCAGACCGGCTTTGAAATCGTGTTGGGAACCAACGGCAGCGTAGCCGATTTCACCTATGGCGTGACCGCAAATGTCGCCTATACGCTTTCACGTAATAAATATGTGGAGAGCACAACTCCCGGAAACTCCTATGACAACTGGCGTCATAACACCAATGACCGAAACAACAATATCCTCTGGATGTATGACTATTCGGGACAATTTTCATCGATGGAAGAGATTTACAGCAGTCCGGTGCTTGAAGGGCTATATACAAAATACTCCTATCTTCCGGGTGACCTGAAGTATGTCGATTACAACGAAGACGGTATCATCGACGAGTGGGACAAGCAGCCGATACGTCGCGGCAATATGCCCGTAGTCAACTACGGACTTACCGTGAGCCTCGGATGGAGAGGATTCGACCTCAGCGCCACTTTCCAAGGTGCGGCTTGTTTCAATGCGCGCATGGAGTCGCGTCCGCTTCAGTTTGGCGGCTCATGGGATATCTTCATGGATCGCTGGCACAAGGCTGACCCCTTTGATCCCGAGGGCGAATGGATCCCCGGCCGTTATCCGTCGACACGTCTGCAGGACCCGCAGAATTATGGACAGCAGTCGACATTCTTTTACAGCGACTGCTCTTACCTGAGACTTAAAAACCTCGAAATCGGCTATTCGCTTCCACGCAAATGTCTTGATTTCCTCGGTATCCAGGATTTACGCATCTACGGTAACGGATTCAATCTTGTGACATGGTGTTCAAAAGACCTGAAATATATCGACCCGGAAAATCCCGGCGGAAGCATCGAACGCTACCCCATCATGAAGAATTTTAATTTCGGAGTTAATGTAACCTTCTAAAAAACACTACTACCTCATGAAGAAGATAATATATGCCGTGTTGTTATCGGCGACCATGTTGACAACAGGCTGCAATGATTTCCTTGACTTGCCACCTATCAACAAGATAACCAATGAAGACATTTTCAACAATGAATCGGGTGTGCAGGCTTACATGGCGACTCTTTACAATCGCCTCCCTATAGAAGACTTCAATTATGGCAGTGAGTCGGGATTCAACAACTGGGTGGGAGGCTGCTTTGTGCCCGCTCTCAGCTGCGACGAGGCGATGCACTGCGAATGGCCGCATGAGATTTTCGGCCCGGTGGGCAACAACGCCTGGAACCAGTGGTGGACCTACGATAATGTACGTAATGTAAACCAGCTCATACAGGAACTTGAAAACAGCACTCTCTTTTCGCCTGAAAAGAAAGAAGAGCTGCTCGGCGAGGCGTATGCCATACGCGCATGGTACTATTTCGGAATGGCAAAGCGTTACGGCGGTCTTCCCATAATAAAGGAGCCTCAGGTCTACGACCCGTCAAATCCCGATGCGCTGATGGTGAACCGAAGCACTGAGGAGGAAACGTATAATTTCATACTTGAAGACCTCGACAAGGCAATCAGCATGTTGCCTGACACACGTGTCTCGGCTGAAAAATACAGGATTAACCGCTATGTGGCAGCCGCTCTCAAGAGCCGTGCGATGATTTATGCCGGCTCGATAGCCAAGTATGGGGCATACGACCTGAATGGTCTTGTCGGATTCGATGACCCGGCGAAGGCGGCAAAATACTATAAGGAAGCCGCTGAGGCTGCGAAAATAGTGATGAGCGGTAATTATTCGCTCTATCGCGGCAATAATGACAAGTCACGCAACTTCCAGGAGATGTTCTGGATCAAGGGCGACTGCCCCGAACTTATATTCGTGAAAAAATACTCTTATCCCGACAAGGCGCATAACTGGGACCTCTGGAATCAGCCGTGGGGTTACCGCTATCCTGAGGGATACGGATCGCGTCTGTCTCCTACGCTTGACCTTGTGGAGGCATTCCCGAAGACCGACGGCTCGTCGGGTGAGTTAAAGGCTAATTCCGCCGGATGGGTGGTGGATGCCGACAATAAGATAATCGAGGTAAAAGACCGTACCGAGCTTTTTGCCGGAAGGGATGCCCGACTCTATGCATCCGTGCTTATCCCGGGTGCATCATGGACAAGTGCCAAGGGTGAGACTACAGGAATCATCGATGTGAAGCGTGGTATCGTGGAGAAAAACGACCAGAAGGTGACTGTTCTGAAAGAAGGCGGTGCCTTTACCGACCAGATTGATTATACCAATCCCGAGACAGGAGAGAATGAGAGCCTCTACGTAATTGGCCGTCAGGGCGTGGGCGGTACTTCGGAATCAACCGTTACAGGTCTATATGTCAAGAAATTCCTTTACGAGGGTAATGCCACTCAGGACCCCAAGCACACCAGCGGCGAACAGGACTGGATGGAATTCAGGTATGCCGAGATTCTGCTTAATTTTGCCGAAGCCGCTGCCGAGCTTGCTACAATGGGCGATGCTTCTTATGTGGCTGAAGGTCTTGTCGCAATCAATGACGTGCGTGACCGTGCAGGCGTTGACCCGCTGGAGACGCTTACCGTCAACTCCGTGAGAGCTGAACGCCGTGTCGAGCTGATGTACGAGAATCATCGTTTCTGGGATATCAAGCGTTGGCGTATTGCCGAGGATGTGATGCACAACCGCATGATGAAAGCTCTTTATCCATATTATGTGGCAAATAATGACACATGGATATTCAAGAAACTTGATGTGGGCAGCATACATGACTTCAAGCCCTATCTCTACTATATCAGAATCAATGATGACCAGATCAACCGTAATCCCGGAATAATCCAGAATCCCGGTTATTAATCACATTTAATATACATTCTCATGAAAAATATAAAGTCACTTATAGTTATTTTCAGTGTCATTATCCTGGGCTGCCAGGCATGTGGCATAGATAATTACGATGAGCCTAATGCCGGTATATACGGCACACTCATTGACTCGGAGACCGGTGAGGCGGTACAGACCGAGCAGCCCGACGGCGCGCGTATCGAACTTATGGACCTTGCCTACGACAATCCGATACCACTGCAGTTCTGGGTCAAGGCTGACGGTACATTCCGTAACGTGGCGCTATTTAACGGGAAATACGATGTAAGACCTTATGAGGGTCCCTTCTTCCCGGTTGAAGCCGAGACCGTGACTCTCAACGGTGTCACGAAACATGACTTCAACGTCACTCCTTACCTGAAAGTCAAGGTTGAGAATATCGAATATGGTGAGGCTGGCAGTGCCGATGTCACGATCAGCTATACAATCAAGCGCTCGACTACTCCCGCCGGCATGGAAATCGGCACAAAGACTATCTCTGAGGCAAGGGTGCTGTGCAACATCTATCCGGTTGTGTCATGCTACAATGGATGTTTTCTTGAAAACTGTTCGTCGACCAAGGTGTTGAGCCGTTCGACCGACACATCGATTGAGGAGAAGGTGTATTCCGACAAAATCAAGGGTCTTGAGAGTGGAAAGAAATATTACGTGAGAGTGGCGGCGCTGTCAAGCTGCAGCTACAACAAGTCGCTCAAACGCTATAATTACACCGAAGTGATGGAAATAACCGCACCTTAACCCCCAGTTAATCTCATTATGAACAAAAAGATAAGATATAGCTTATTTGCTGTCATGCTGTCATTGGCAGGCACCTCTGTGGCAAAGGCTGTCGAGCCTTACAAAGACATGAATTTGCCGCGACATGAGCGTGTCATGGATTTGTTGTCAAGGATGACGGTTGAGGAAAAGATATCATTGTTGCGCGCCACCGCCCCGGCGATAGAGCGTCTTGATATCGAAAAATATTATCACGGCAATGAGGCGCTTCACGGCGTTGTGCGACCCGGTAATTTCACGGTGTTTCCCCAGGCGATAGGTCTTGCAAGCACCTGGAACCCTGAACTGATTCATGAGATATCTACCGTGATTTCCGATGAGGCGCGCGGCAGATGGAACGAGCTTGAACAAGGCAAGAAGCAGACCGGTCAGTTCAGCGACTTGCTCACTTTCTGGTCGCCGACTGTAAACATGGCACGTGACCCGCGCTGGGGCCGTACTCCCGAGACTTACGGGGAAGACCCCTTCCTGTCGGGTCGTCTCGGCGTGGCTTTTGTAAAGGGTCTTCAGGGCGATAATCCGCGATATCTGAAAATAGTGTCGACACCCAAGCATTTTGCCGCCAACAATGAGGAGCATAACCGCTTTGAGTGTAATCCCATAATTTCAGAGCGTGATTTGCGCGAGTATTATCTTCCTGCCTTCGAGGCTTGCGTGAAAGAGGGTCATGCCGCGTCTATAATGTCGGCATACAATGCGATAAACAATGTCCCCTGTACGGCAAATCCCTGGTTGCTTACACTGGTATTGCGTAATGAGTGGGGATTTGACGGATACGTTGTGTCTGACTGCGGCGCGCCCGAGTTTCTGGTGTCACATCATAAGTATGTGAAACGTCCCGAGACTGCTGCCACTCTCGCCATTAAGGCGGGTCTTGACCTGGAATGTGGCGACAGCATATTCATGGAGCCGTTGATTGAGGCGTATCGTCAGCACATGGTCACCGATGAGGATATAGACCGGAGCGCCTACCGTGTACTTGATGCCCGTATGAAGCTCGGACTCTTTGACGACCCCTCAAAAAATCCGTATAACCGTATTTCGCCCGACGTGGTAGGATGCAAGGCTCACAACCTTCTTGCACTTGAGGCGGCGCGTCAGAGCCTTGTGCTGATGAAAAACGACGATGCGTTCCTGCCTCTTGACCCCTCCGCCATTTCATCTATCGCTGTGGTGGGCATCAATGCCGGAAACTGTGAGTTTGGCGACTATAGCGGTACGCCCGTGAATGCGCCCGTATCTATTCTCCGGGGCATACAGGAGCATGTAGGCGACAAGGTGAAGGTGGTCTATGCTCCATGGTCATCGTCGGTATCGGGCTATGAACTGATAACCAAAGCTAATTTTCCCTCAGGGCTGAAAGCTGAATATTTCAACAATAAGTCACTTGCAGGAACCCCGAAAGTGAGGACTGACGAGAATATAAATTTTGAGCCGGCAAATCAGGCTCCCGATCCATTCCTTCCGAAGTCTCCGCTGTCGGTACGCTGGAGCGGTGATCTCGTGCCGTCGGTATCGGGGCGTTATACTCTCGGATTTGCCACTGACGATGGTTGTCGTCTATATCTTGACGGAAAGCAGCTTATCGACTCATGGCATAACCGTGGAGTGCAGACCGATAGTGTGACCGTCGACCTTGTAAAGGGACGCAAATACAATCTTGTAGCCGAGTATTTCGATGACGGCGGCGATGCTTCGGCAAAACTTTACTGGCGTGTGCCCGATATTGACAAGCGTGAGTTGCTTGACTTGTACGGTGAGGCAGGCAAGGCTATCCGTGAGTGTGACGTCACGGTCGCCGTACTTGGTATCAACAAGTCCATCGAGCGTGAAGGTCAGGACCGTTACACCATCACCCTGCCTGCCGATCAGGAGGCGTTTATCAAGGAAGCCTTCAAGGGCTAATCCGCGCACAGTCGTGGTGCTTGTCGCCGGAAGTTCGCTCGCAGTCAACTGGATTGACGAGAATGTGCCTGCCGTGCTTAATGCGTGGTATCCCGGCGAACAGGGCGGTGTTGCCGTAGCCGAGGCTCTTTTCGGCGATTACAACCCCGGAGGTCGTCTCCCGATTACCTATTATAAGTCGCTTGACAATCTTCCTCCTTTTGATGATTATGATATCAAGAAGGGACGCACCTACATGTATTTCACCGAAAAGCCTCTCTATGCTTTCGGTCACGGATTGAGCTACACTACTTTTGCCTATGACAACATGTCGGCTGCTGCCGGCGAGGATTCGGTGGATATTAGTTTCGATATCCGTAACACGGGTGACTATGACGGTGATGAAGTGGCGCAGGTTTATGTGTCATTCCCCGACTGCGGGATTACGACCCCGATAAGACAGCTGAAGGGCTTCAAGCGCGTAAGCATAAAGAAAGGCGGCAAAAAACGCGTCCACATTTCTGTCCCGCGCAGCGAGTTGCGTCTTTGGGATGAGAAGAAAAACGAGTTTTTCACTCCTGAGGGAGAATATATGTTTGCAGTAGGGTCGGCTTCTGACAAGTTGCATCTCTACAAGATGGTGAAGGTTAACCGGTAATCTGTTGAAGAATGAAAAAACTACTGTTATCGATATTGACATTAATGGCGGTGCTTCCGTTGCAGGCGATTGAGCCCGGCAGCGCTTTCCCAAAGATGAAACAGGTGAAGACCACTGTGTTCATCTCCTGTGGCGGTGCTACCGAGAGTCCCGAGGCACAACATTCATGCCGTATATTCCAGGGAATCATCAACCGTGATTCTGCCGAGGTCTTCCTGTCGACAGGCGACAAGGAGATGGACTGGTGGAAATATATCGATGTCGACTGGAAGCGACCTCCCAAGGGTGTCATCACAAGTGGCGAAAACAGGGGATTGCGTACCATGTTTAAAAGTTACGCCGACCGTCTTGACAAACTTGTGGTGTGTAATTTTGCTGACAATGACTATACATTCAACATGGCTGTGTTGATGGCTTGTGCCGAAAATGCACTCCCGGTCAGTGAAAAGATGAAAGATGCCCTTGTAAGTGAGTTTGGCTGGGACAAGGAGATTGTCGATATACGCAACCGTTGGTCTACCATATCGCAGGCTTACAACTGGGCTCTTGAAGAAATCATGCCTAAGCTCAACAAGCAGCTTGTCGTGTCGGCGGGATTGCGCGATGACTGGCGCAACGGAGGCTGGCGCATATATGATTATGCCGTGGCGTCACGCTCGTTCACGTTCTGGGTGGATGACAAGACTACCACCGGTAAAAATATCATCAAGAAAATATTGCGTACACCCGGCTATCCGAAAAATGCGGTGGTGCTTGGCTACGGAATGCATGGCGATGATCTCAACGACACGACCAATCCTGAAGGATTCGGATATGTCGTGGGCGATTTCTTCCCTAACGCAAGTTATTATTCATCATTCCCCACTGAAAACTTCGAGAACTGGCAACCTGAAGGAAAGGCGGTCGACGTGAAGCCGGGAAAGATATATGTTGCCTTGTACTGGAGCGACGGCGACAATATCATGTTCAATCACAATCTTGAGCATATAATATGGAGTCAGAAAGAGCGCGGACCGGTACCGGTGTCAATGACAATCGCACCTGCACTCTGTGAGATAGCCCCGTTTATATTGCGCTATTATCATGAGACCGCTACTCCCAATGATGAGCTCATCGGCGGTCCGTCGGGTGCCCAATATATACAGGAACCGTTTTACAAGCCTTCCGACTACGAGTCATGGTGTGAGATGAACGGTGAATATCTGCAGATGGGCGGTCTGAGAAGCACCAATTCCTCCCTTCGTTTCCCGGTGCAGCCGTTCTATAACAACGGGTTTGTAAAAAGCAATGTCACAGGTACTATCGCGTGGAGCTCGGGTGCATATTACGACGCTTACGACTGGTGCGGAATGCCTGTCGTGTGTGGCGGCGGTGTGTGTGGCGACACTAACGGCATATACAATTATCTCAAGAATATTCCTGTCAATGACAAGCGCCCGCTCTTTACCGGGGTATATATGGTGCAGGCAGGTCTTTCAGGCGAGGGATATGCCGGAATTAACAAGATAGTGCAGAAGCTTAACGAGGATTTCCCCGGTCGGTTTGTGTTCTTGCGTGCCAGCGACCTGCTCGCCTCCGTAGGAAAATATTTCGCCGATCGTCGCACACCTTTCAAGGATTTGTCCATACCAGGAGTCATCGAGGCTGAGGATTTTGACAATGGCGGTCAAGGTGCCGGATTCTATGATTTTGCCTCTCGTAACGAAGGGGAGGCATATCGTAACGGGGAAGGCGATTGTGTAGGCATAGGCGAAGGTGCTTCCGGATATCATGTCGGATGGAGCAGCAAGGGTGAATGGCTCAATTACACTGTGGATATAGATGCCGCCGCTGCTTATGAGGTGACGTTGCATTATGCCACATCTCCGGGGCAGTCCAAGAGTGTCACGATGATGCTTGACGATGAGGTGCTCTCTACCATAAACCTTCCTGCCACCTCAGGTAACGATAGCTACGCCGATGTCACTGCGCTGGTTAATCTCCCTGCGGGCACTCACAGTCTTCGCATGATGCTTAACGACGCCGGAATTGACCTGGATTATTACAAATTTGAAAGGTCTGATGAGGTGGTGCCTGAAATATCTCCTGAAAAGCTTTACAAGATAGTGGCGTTGCATAGCGGCAAGTCGCTGTCGCTTAAGGACGACAACACGGTGAGCGGTACGCGTGTCGTACAGCGTGATTTTACCGGCGATGACACTCAGTTGTGGCATCTTGATGTAGCCGGTGCGTATTGTTATGGATTGCGTAACAGGGCTTCGGGCATGAACATAGTGCTCAGGGGAGCATCGATGATAGGACAGTTTGATTTTGACTGTACCAACAATCTCGGCAAGTGGAACCTGCGCTACATGGGCGACGATGAATATGTAATCACTCAGAATGAATCTACCCGCAGTCTTGCGATTGCAGGCGCAAGCCTTGATGACGAGGCTGAGCTTACTGTCATTGACGATGCCGCAATGCAGCGGTTTGCAATAGTTCCTGTGGAGACATCGAGCGGCATAGGGCTAATTGACGGCAGGGAGTTGACGGGCGTGTACTTTGACAATGCGGCTTCATTGCTCCACATTCCTGCCGGCGCGATAACAGGTGACGACATGGAGTTCAGGTTATATGATCTTGCCGGTGCACAGATGCTGACATGCCGCCCTTGTGTCGATAATGGCAATAATGAGTTTGTAATCAGTCTTTCGCATCTTGGCAAAGGCATCTATGTCTGGGAATTGTCAGGACAAGGAGCCGGGAAATGCGGAAAGATAGCAAAGACTTACTAATCCGATTAATCAATCACATAAATATTATTTATTCTTATTCATTAACCTTAATTGTATTTTAAAATGAAAAAGAGATTATTTACATTATTAACCGCAATGATTGGCATTACTGCCGGTATGTCGGCAGCCGATGACCTCGTGTTCAAGATGGTAGAGGATGGCGGTGTGACTATCGTTAATGACGGTCGCTACGACATTGTAAATCAGATTATCGGCTATACCAAGCCCGGTACGACACTCTGCTTCGGTGAAATCGACTTCGGCAACGGCGACGTATATTTTGCCAACGGTGCGGAGATTGCCCATGAAAACCCCGACATGGAAGGTACACTCGACTTCTATCTGGGACATCCCGATGAAGGAGGTCAGCTCTTTACAAGTATCGATATCAAAGGTACTAACGCGTTCCAGTATTATCGTACATTCCGTTATAATTTCTATCCCGAAGGTACTGACGGATATGTGTTCCCGCGCGGAAAGCATACAGTATATATGCGCTACAACGACTGTGAGGGAAATATCAAGAAAGTTGTGTTCTATGGTCATGAACTGAGCGATGACGAGCAGGGTCAGATGGCTGATCCCGTTTACAATGCGGTTCATCTTCCCGCATCGCAGGCTACCGTGGTTAATGCCGAAGAGTTCCCCGAAACACGTCTTAACGACGAGGGCGCTTTCGGATGGACCGGCCCCGGACTTATGGTTAAATACTCAGGTGTTGACTTTAAAGACGGTAAGGTTTACGGACAGATTGCCGTAGTGTCAACTCATGGTGGTTCAACCAATCCCGACGGTTTCCTTGAACTTTATGTCGACAATGCCGACAGCGAGGACAACATGATTGCGAAAATCTGGACCGCACGTGACTGGAGATGGGTTGTATATGCTCCCCTTGCTGCAAATCTTACAAAGGAAATCTCCGGTACTCATGACCTTATCGTAAAATGGACCGCATCGACCAACTTGAAGGAAGTACAGCTTATCGAAGGTACTCCCTGGGATCTTGACGACAATGACCAGCCGGTAAAGGTTGAACTTATTGACGAGCCTCTGTCACCCAACGCTTACGGAATGCACTTTGATGCCATGGGCGGTATCGAAAACACTGTTGACTTCATGGCTAAGGGTTCTGACAACCTTCAGTTTGAAGCAGCTAACCTCGGTTATACTTCCGGAGGTGTTGTATTGAAATTCAATGCTGTTGATTTCAAGGACGGTCAGTTTACCCGCATCCTTGTTGACCACTCTTCTGACCAGAGCACTCTTGGCGACAGCACATTTGATTTCTATATTGACCTCAACCATGACAGCTACGATGATCTGTCAGTGCTTGACGGCGACACCAAGCTTGCCACTGTAAAGGCTCAGGGTACTGGAAACTGGGGTGACCACAAGAAGACCGCAGGCGCCATGACATCAAAGGTAAGCGGCGAACACGATCTTTATATGGTATTCCGTACCAGCGCAGGTGCTAACATACATGGTGTATATCTTGATACTGACTACAATCCTGCAGGCATTTCTTCAGTTGAAGCTGACAACAGCGCAAAGGTTATCGCCGAGGCAGGCGCAATACGCGTGATTGTTGAAAATGCAGCCGACGTGGTTGTATATGGCATCGACGGAAAGGTGGTCAATTCACTCCATGTTGCAGGCGATGCTACAATCGCAGCCTCAACCGGTCTTTACATCGTAAAGGTTGCCGAGGCTGACGGTCATGTATCTACCGCTAAGATTGCAGTAAGATAATATCGTTATTCCACAATGGAGGTGGCAAAAGGCACGGTGTACCGTGGCTGCCTTTTGCCACCTTTGTTTTTATAAACACAATCTAATGGATATTTTTAAAATTAATAAGCGTTTGTGCGTTTGTGCTCTTACACTGATAAGCCTTCTGCCGGTGACGGCTAAGACGAGCGGAAATCCGATTCTCCCCGGATGGTATGCCGACCCCGAGGCGATAGTGTATGGGGATGAAGTATGGATTTTCCCCACACTGTCTGACTGCGACAGCCTTCATGAGGCTCCCGTGTATCTGCGTGAGACCGGTGCCATGCACAGGGTTTACAATCTGCAGACTTATCTTGATGCCTATTCGTCAAAAGATTTAGTCAACTGGGAGTTGCACCACAAGGTGCTTTCTACCGACAGTGTGAAGTGGGCTGATTATTCCATGTGGGCGCCATCGGTAATCCATGCCAATGACAAGTATTATCTGTTTTTCAGTGCCAATGACATTCAGAAAAACGGCGAGACGGGCGGTATAGGTGTCGCTGTTGCCGATACCCCTGCCGGACCCTATAGCGACGCGCTCGGTCATCCCCTCATCGGCGAGATTGTGGAGGGCGCACAACCTATCGACCAGTTTGTGTTCAGGGATGATGACGGCTCATATTACATGTATTATGGCGGCTGGCATCATTGCAACATGGTGAAGCTTAGCGATGACCTTCTCTCGATTGTGCCTTTTGACGACGGCTCGTTATATAAGCCGGTTACCCCGGAGCGTTACGTGGAAGGCCCGTTCATGTTCAAGCGGAATGGCATTTACTATTTCATGTGGTCAGAGGGAAGCTGGGAGGGTGCCGACTATAGTGTGGCATACGCCATGGCTGATTCTCCCTACGGTCCGTTTAAGCGCATCGGCGTGATTCTTGAGCAGGACCCGGAAATTGCTACCGGTGCGGGACATCATTCCATATTCCGTTATCCGGGTTCCGATGACTGGTACATAGTCTATCATCGCCGTCCTGCGGGAGATGACGGTCCAAATCACCGCGCAACCTGTATCGACAGGCTCTATTTTGACAAAGACAACCGCATATTGCCGGTAAAAATCACCCGCGAAGGTGTTGCCGCAAAGTGATGTAAATTTTAGACAATCTCTTAGGGAACCGAGGGGACTTTATAATGGTGCAGGTCGCGATGCTTGCACCATTTTTCTATCATCACGGCTATGAAATAGTAGGCAATCGTCAAAACCCACAGCATCAGGTAGGGGGTCGACATTGTTCCCAGGGAGGCGCCGTTGGAGTTGATGCCTATGAATCCTTCAACGCCCCAGGTCGCCGGGACAAGGCTGGATACCATGAACCATCCGTCGCTCATTGCCGGTCGCGGCCAGGTAAGTCCTGAAAGGAACAGGAACAATACAGAGGAGAATACAAATACCAGGAAGGCGCTCTCCCTTTCAACCACGAGCGGACGTAGCATCTGGGCAAGGAATGTCGACGCGAGAATCATCGGAAGGATGAAGGCAAGGTAGTCGAGCGGATTTCCTATATGCGGCAGACTGAACATCACCGGCACATAGTGGAGTATATAAATTGTCAGCGGCGCGTATATCGTCAGATAACACATGCTTTTGCCAAGGATGCTCGCCGACATCGGCCCGTTGATTTCTTCCGGATCTATGCCGTGGTTTTTGCGGCGTCGCTCACTGCTGCCGCCTCCGAGCATCAGCACTCCGAGCATAAGGCTCTGTTGCAGTATGAGCACGACTATTCCTATCATGACAAACGAGGCGAAACCTTGCGTGACATCACCGAGGAAAAATGATTCGGTGTTCACGGTGCTTCCCATCGCTGTCGACAATAATGCCACAGGAGAGTAATCGATTTTCTTTGTGCGTATGTCAGAGCCAAGTTCCAGCGACACGTCGGTGGTGGCGAGAAGTATGCTCTTGTATCGCAACAGCAGGCTCATGTCGCAATACATCGGCACGACCGCCTGCTCGTTTCTTCCTATTTTACGGGAATAGTCTTCGGGCAGTTCGAGTATGCCGTAGATTTTGCGCTCTTTCATCCATGTTTTTGCCTCCTCAAGATTGGCGGCATAGCCGGCGACCTTGGTATAAGGGGAGGCGTCAATCATGCGTGTAAATTCACGGCTGTCGGCTGTGCGGCAGTTGTCGACCACGGCTACAGGCACATCATAGACTATCTCTGGATTGTATATGAGCGTGTAGGCGATAGGGTAGGCGAGTGGCAACGCGAGGAAGAAAAGAAGCACACCGACATCGGAGAATACGAGCCGGTATTCTTTTATCCACACCTGAAACAGGGTGGACCACCATGTCTTTATATTGTCAATAAGCTTTTTCATAATCAGGTATCATCAGGGGATATAGACAGGATTCAGGCTGTAACGCTTCAGCTTCCACAGCATGCCCATCGGGGCGAGCAGGAAGAGTATCATAACGATATAGTCCCAGCGGCAATAATAGATTTCATACCCGTTGAGTGCCACGTTGACGTAAATCAGGAAATAGTAGCGGATAGGGATGAGGTAAGAGAATATCCCGACTGCCGGGTACATATCCTCAACCGGAAACGAAAAGCCTCCGATAGAGAATGAAAGGATGCCCAGAAGTGAGAGTATGGACAGGGCAAAGCGCAGGTTGGGAATAGTGCAGGATATAAGCAGCGCGAATGCCTGGCTGGAAGCTACGAGCAGCAGCATCGCCACAATCATGTTGATAGGATTGCTGTTGAGCGGGAAATCCCATAGCCCGAACATCATCCCTTGCATTGCAAGTCCCGTGACAGAGAAGATGATGAATTGAGGCAGTAGCTTGCCCGCGCAGGCTATTGTGATGGACCCTCCGGCATCCTTGATCCATCTGACCGAGGTGCCGCGCTTGATTTCCTGCAGTATCGAGAAGGCAGTGACCTGAAATATGATGAGCTGCAGCAGACACGGGAGGAAGGAATTGCTCAGATAGATGGAATAGTTGAGCCAGGGGTTGCCGATGTTGTGCTCCTGTGTGACCACGGGTTGCAGGAGATTGCCTACAAGCTCCTCATCGAGCCCGACACCTACGAGTGTCGTCATCACAATCGAGCCGGAGGTAGTCACTGCCGTCTGCTTGAAGGTCTTGAACGACAGGGTGCCGGGAATGAAGTATGCCATGTTGCAGTAATAGGTGATTGTGGTCTCCCTCCCTGCCTTGGCATCTGCCTCAAAGTCGCGTGGAATCATGAAAAAGCCATATATTTTCGCGCTTTTCAGCAACTCCATGGCATCGGCATAGCTTGTGGGATGATATTTTAGGTCAACCAGCTCCGATGAGCCGAGATTACGCGTGACGTTGCGTGACACCGGCGTGTTGTCAAGGTCAACAATCGCCGCCGGTGTTTTTACCGGCAGTCCCTCCTTCATGAAGTCAAGGAAGAAGAAAGAGCAAAAGAGCGGTACACCTATCATCGTGAGGATGTAGATGGGGCGGCTTGCAAGCTGCCTCACTCCGTCGATAATGGCGTTTTTTAATGCTGACCAGTTGAAATGCATGGTTGTAACTGACTTATTGTTGATGGTTATTTCTTGGGCGCGTCATAAATCACCGACATGCCCGGGCGCAGGTCGGGAAGGTCTTCGGTGGGCCGTGCCTTAATCTGGAATGTGCGGCTGTCCCATTCGCCTGTAGCCTTTGTCGAGCGCCATACGGCGTAGGAGCCCATATCGCGGATATAGTACACGGTGGCTTTCACTTTCTTTTTGTCGAGCGCGGGAATCATCACTTCTATCTCCTTACCCATGGGGAGGTCATTGAGGAGTTCCTCGCGGACATTGAATGTAACCCATTTGTCTGATATTTTCACAAGGTTCATGATAGGAGTGCCGAGCGACACAAGCTCCCCTTCGTGGGGATAGATGATGTCAATCTCTCCGTCGGCGGGTGCGGTAAGATACTGGTCCTGGAGAAGTGCCTCCACTTCCATCACGCTGCCCTGGGCTGCATCCACAAGTGCCTTGGAGCTGGTCTTGTCTTCCGACTGTGCGCCCTCTTTCGCCATCATGTACTGGCTTTTTGCAGCACTTTCACCTGATACGGCTGCAGTATAGGCTGCATACGCCTCGTCGCGCTTCTGTGCCGAAATCACGTCTTGCTTGTAAAGCGACTCCATGCGGTTGTAGGTCTTCTCGGCGATATTTTTCGCCGCGATTGCCTGTTGCCATACGTCGTAGGCGCTCTGTACTATCTGCTTGCGGGTGCCGGCATCGATTTTCTTGTTCTGGGCGGCGGCAGCTTCTTTCATCGCCTCTGCCTGATAGAGTTTGGCATCGGCTACCGATGAGTGGATATGTACAAGGGTGTCTCCCGCTTTCACTGTCTGACCTTCCTGGACATAAAACTCCATTACGCGTCCGGGCAGCTTGCCTGATATGCGCACAGAGGTTGCCTCTGCCTGGCCTTCAACGATTTGAGACTTGGGTTTCAGAAACAGAAACCCGATGAGAGCAAGCAGTGCTACTGCGATTACCACGATTACGAGTGTGCCTACAAGGGCATTTTCCTTTTTAGTGGTGACTTGTCCTGATGATTGATCTATGTTTGCCATATCCTAATGCTATTTTTCTGTATCGTAATAAGTTTCATAATCCATGGTGCCGAGTACCTTTGAAAGGTAGACGCGGCAGAGATTTACATCGATTTCCGCATCGATGTTTTCGGAGTTGGCTTTAAGCCATGCGGTCTGTGCCTCCATCACATTATCGGTGGTCGACACTCCTTCCTTGAATCCGAGCTGTGCCTGACGGAGATTTTCATCTGCCTTGGTCAGGTTGGATTGTGTCATGGCGTAAGTCTTCATCGCTTCTTTTGCCTTGAATGCAGCCTGGCTCACCTGTAGCTCGATTTTTTCCTTGGCATCTTCCAGCTGGAGCTTCATGATGGTCACATCGGTCTTTGCTGCACGGTATTTGTTATAATTGCCACCCCAGTGCCAGATGGGGATAGTAAGCATCGCACCTACCGAAAAGGCTCCGTTGAAGCGCTTCTTGAATCCGTCGTACATATTGGGGTTGGAGAATGAGTAGGCGCCTACAAGGGCGAGATTGGGGAGCATTGACGAGAGTGCCACCTTGCTCTTTTCACCGGCTATTTTTACTCCAAGTTCGAGGGCGTGGAGGTCGGGGCGGCGCGAATACACGTCATTCATGTCATACACGGTTGCGATGGGTTCCGGGTCGGGACGGTCCATTTCTTCATCCTCAAGGTGCATGTCGGTGTTGACGGGGAGCCCGCAAAGCTGGGCGAGAGCCATGCGCGAGAGCGTGAGTCCGTTTTCGACCTTCACCAGGTCGACATTTGCCGAGTTGAGTTTAACGTCAACTGTAAGGAGGTCGCTGCGTGTGGCGACTCCCTCGTTGATCATCGCCTGCACGTTGTTGTGAAGTGTGTCGAGCAACGCTACATAGCTTGTGGCAAGCTCATGCTTTGCATTGAGCGACACTACCTGCCAGTAAGCGGCATCGACGGCATATATGATATCCTCGGCGCTGTTGTCATGCAACGAGCGGGCAAGCTCCTCGGCATATTTGGTAATCTTGTTCATAGCCACAATCTTGCCTCCCATGTAAATAGGCTGGGTGAGGGTGACGGCACCGAAAAATACATTGTGGATATCGTAAGTCATCGCATCCTTGGGAAGGTATGCCACATTTTTGGGTATATACTCTCCGTTAGGTCCTTTTACCGGCACACCGTCGGGACCTGTAACAAGGTCGAAGCTGTATCCTTTTCCGTCAAATGTCTGTATAGGCAGATGCTGGTCGGAGTCAAATATCGACAGCTTTTTCTGGTTGTAGGTATAACCGCCGGCAAAATCTATGGATGGCAGATAAGCGGCAAACGCTTCTTTTTTCTGATAACCGGCTGCCTTAATCTGCTCGGCTTTTATACGCATCTGTTTGTTGTTGGCGACAGCCATCGCGCGACATGAGTCAAGCGAATACACGCCTGGGACATCGGCTTGAGCCTGTGCTCCGGCGACAGTGACGCCGAGTATCGAGCAACACAGTAATGACTTGAATCTGGATAATCGCATAATATATACCCTTGGTGTTATTTTTCTGTTAAATCCCGTTTATGGTTTTCGGGATGCAAATATAACTTAAAATGAGCAAAAATAGTTCGTTACAAGCTATCGAAAAGATGTCATGTTTGGCGAAAATATGGTCAGTTTTTCCGTAAGGATGTCACGCGTGTTGAAAGAGCGCTGTCATTATCAAATCACGATACTTCTGTTAAACATTTTCACATTTATATAATTATAATATGTAATGAAGAGTCAATGATTGAAAAAGAGGGTAGATTTCTCATTGTTTTTTTCTACTTTTGCCGCCGATAAAGCATCAAGAAAGTATATATCACATAATAATAACTAAAATTCTAATTTTTAAATGCCAAACATTTCTGAAAAACGCGTCAGTATGTTGCATGGTGTGCTGCTGATAGCATTGTTCGCATGTGCCGCTTTCTACATAGGGGAGGCGCAATTCTTAAAGGAAATCTCGTTTAGCCCGATGATAATCGGTATTATCTTAGGTATGCTATATGCCAATTCGTTGCGCAACAATCTTCCCGAGACATGGGTACCGGGTATCCAGTTCTGTTCTAAGAAAATCCTCCGTCTCGGTATCATTCTTTACGGATTCCGTCTGACATTCCAGGATATCGTCAATGTGGGCGTTGCCGGTATTGTCGTTGACACGATAGTGGTTATCGTGACCATTCTGGGAGGTGTATGGATAGGCAAGATGCTTAAGATGGACCGCGACACCGCATTGCTGACATCGGTGGGCAGCGGTATCTGCGGTGCTGCAGCGGTACTCGGTGCGGAGTCGACTATCCGTACTCAGCCTTACAAGACGGCGGTTGCCGTGGCGACGGTCGTGATATTCGGAACTATTTCGATGTTTCTTTATCCTGTGGCGTATCGCTCGGGATGGCTTGACCTGAACGCTCAGGAGATGGGTATATATTGCGGCTCGACGCTTCATGAAGTGGCTCATGCCGTAGGAGCCGGTAACGCTATGGGCACTGATGTGTCAAATGTGTCAATCATCGTGAAGATGATAAGGGTGATGCTGCTTGTACCCGTGTTGCTGGTACTCGGTTTCTGGGTGGCACGAAGAGGCGCTAAAAGCGGGGCTTCGGCTGAAAAGGGTAAGGTCAACATACCCTGGTTTGCTGTCGGATTCCTTGGCGTTATAGCGTTCAACTCATTCAACCTGCTTCCGGCAGTGTTTGTCGAGGCAATAAACTATTTTGACACTTTCCTGCTCACCATGGCGATGGCGGCTCTCGGTGCCGAGACCAGTATCGATAAGTTCAAGAAAGCGGGTGTCAAGCCGTTTGTGCTTGCGTTCTGCCTTGATATATGGCTGATTGGCGGTGGCTATATCCTTGCCAAATATCTCGCCCCGATCTGGCTGTAAGCTACAACCTTTCAAAAAAATTACGGAGGGTCAGTGAATTTTATGTCCGCTGACCCTCCGCTGCATACACTTATACCATGATTTATTGCAACAAGCCGTATTCTTCATCGGTCACCGGTTCGAGCCATACGTTTTCGGTGGCTGTGCCGGGTACGCTAAATGCAAGATGCGCAAACCATGAGTCTTTTGCCGCACCATGCCAGTGTTTTACGTTTGCAGGAATGTGGATGACCGTGCCGGGGAGTATCTCGACAGCCGGTTTGCCCTCTTCCTGATACCATCCTCTGCCGGCAACGCCTACGAGCATCTGCCCTCCGCCTTTTTCCGCTTTGTGGATGTGCCAGTTGTTGCGGCAACCCGGTTCAAAGGTCACGTTGGAAAATGCAATCTGTTCGGTTGATATCGGAGCGAGATAACTATTTCCGATAAAGTATTTTGCGTACGCCGTGTTAGGCTCTCCGATTGGGAATATCATCTGACGCTGAAACTCCGCTTTGGCATCGTCGCCCTTGATGTCGTCGTTCCATACATCCTTGGCAAGACGGAATGCCGCCCATGCCTTCGGCCAGCCGGCATAAAAGGCGATATGGGTGATTATTTCCGCCGCTTCGACGCGGGTGATGCCGTTTTTCTTCGCTTCCTGCAGATGATAGGTGAGCGAGGAGTCGGTGATGCCTTGCGATATGAGCGAGGTGATTGTCACGAGACTGCGGTCGCGGAGTGAGAGGAGGTCGTTGCGGCTCCACACTTCGCCAAACAGGATGTCGTCGTTGAGGCGGGCGAACTCGGGGGCAAATTCTCCGAGCGCGTCGCGTCCTGCTGTCTGGATTATTTTTTGTTGCGCCATGATAGGAATTGTTATTGCTGAGATTATCAGCATGATTATTGCTTTTTTCATCTTGAGATTAAAGTTTTCTTTCCATTGATAATGTATATGCCGTCGGGGAGTGAGGATGTCGACTCGGCGAGGTGAAGAAGTTTCGCGCCCGAGAGGGTGTAGGCGGTATATAGCCCGTCGGTGTCATCGCGCAATGTGTCTATGGCGGCGATACCGGAGTAGTCAATTGCCTTGAGCCACTCTTCGAGAAGAGACCCGGCACTGGATGTCTGTGAGCTGCGTATCCAGAGGCTCGGTGACAGGAAATCGCCGGCGGGAATAAGACGTTTTGCATCCGCCTCTACTCCGCTTATGCCGCTGCTCGTGCTTGACACGATAAGCCCTATGTGTTTCCCTGCCATTTCTTTACCGTAGTGAAACAGAAATGTCTGCATGGGCGCAGCCATATTGCTCCACCATAGCGGTGTGGCGATTATGACAGTGTCATAGTTGTCAATGTTCACGCTAACCGGGTCGATAGCGGGATATGAGCTCTCGCTGCCGGGATTCTCGCGTATGGCGGAAATCAGCGCACTCCCTATGGCATAGTTGTTGGCTGCATAGTCAAGCCCTTTTTCAGCAGGCTCGATGCGCAGCAGGTCGGCATCAATCTGTTTTTGCAGCTCGGTGACGATGGAGTGGACATTGTTGGTGTAGCTGTAATAAGCTATGAGGGTCTTGGCATCGGTGGTCAATGCCGTTAAGATGGTGATGAGGATAAGAAGTCTTGTTTTCATAACGCAAAATTAATCAGTTTTCTAATAGTTCTTAATATCAAAATCATGGATAAATCTACCTCAATTACAGAAAATCAATAGCCCACCTGCTTCTGCTGTTTATGGCTCTATCTTTTTTATGATTCTTGCCGGATTTCCTGCAACGATGGTCATAGGCGGTACGTCGTGTGTCACTACGCTTTGCGCACCTATGATGGCTCCGTACCCGATTCTTACGCCTGGAAGGATGGTGGAGTTTATGCCTATCCACACCTTGTCTTCGATTACTATCGGTCGCCCGTAGGTGGCACTTCTGTTGGCGGGGTTCACGTCATGATTGATGGTGATGAGGTTGACTTTCGGACCGATGAATACACCGTTGCCTATGGTTATGCCGCCGCGACCGAAGAAGGTGCAGCATTGCTGTATGAAGCAATCTTCGCCGATGGTCACCGGTTTGCCGTAGTCGATATACAGTGGCGGCAATAGGGTGGTGCTTTCGGGGAGCGGCTTTCCGAGGATGTCGCACATAAGCTCATGAACGCGCTTCTGGTCGCGGATACTCACCACGGCGAGTTTCTGTGCTGTCTCCATCGTGGAGAAAATGTCGTTGATAAGGGCATCATAGCCCGGGTCGGATGGCGATACCATTTCGCCGCTTAGGTCTCTGGTGAATATATCTTTCATAATATATAGTTTTTACAATGGCAAAATTACAATAAGAGCCATACAACGGCTTTGCTGTATGGCTCAATTATGTTTGTCGAAAAGCTCAAACGACTATTCCGCTACAAGACTCATGGTAGGTGCCACACCGTATAACTCTTTGTAGACCTTGGAGAAATGTGACAGGTTTTTGAATCCCACATCGAAGCAGGCTTCCGTGACGCGTTTTGTCCCGCTGGATATAAGGCGATGGGCGGCTTCGAGCCTGCGGCGTATGAGCCATTTCTGCGGCGACAGGTCGCTCACCTTCTTGAAATCTCGCTTGAATGTGGCGAGACTCCTGCCGGTATAGTAGGCGAGCTCTTCCATGGAGAGGTCGTTCATGTAGTTTTGCTCCATGAATTCCACGATGTCAATCTTCCATGGCTCTACGAAGTCAAAGAGTGAGGCATACAGGTTTTCATCGGTATTGAGGATGGTATAGACTCCTTCAATCATCTTGAGACGCAGAATGTCATCGGATGGAGTCACTCCGGCATCGAAGTAGGGAATGACCGACTCAAACAGACTGCGAACATCGAGCCTGTTGGTGGGAAATTTGACAAGGCTTGCCTTGTTGCGACGCGCATCGGCAGGGATATCGCGCCTGTTGAGGGTCTGGTAAAATTCTCTCAGGAACTTGCGTGAAAACTTAAGGACAATCGAGCGGTAGGGCTCACCGTCGGTGACGCGTTTGTGCATCCACATGCGGTTGTCGCGGCGCAGAAAGGCACAGTCGCCTTTGCGGAGTATGGTCTTACGCCCATTTTCCGTGATTTCCAGCTCGCCGGAATATATGTAGATTAGCGTGTGGTCGCGATTGCAATGGGCGCAGTCGCGGTCATCGGTAAAATAGCTGCCTATAAACACGTTTGAGCAGTCAAATACATCCAGATGTTCCATGACAAGGTTGTTTTATCCGGTGCAAAGTTACAGCAGATTTTCATGATTTACTTTGTTGAGCGGCTCTTTTTGCTGCATCATAATGCATTTTAAGTCGGGTTGCATCCGGTCGACAGTATAGGCAGTCACCGCGTAGCTGCAATGGGATTGTTGCCCGCAGGGCATCATCTCTGTTTAGCCGTAGCGTTGAGCGAAGCGAAACCTACGGAAAAATGGCGCAGCCGGAGGCGTTTCCCGTCAGGGAATCATCAATCGTGCTCCGTGATGATTCCTGCCGGAAACATCAGCTTATACGATTCTATCCGGGGGTTTCGCTACGCTCAACCGCCCGGCTAAATTTGGATTATCCCCTGAAACGGGGATAAAACTATCACATTCAGCGATTTGCCTGTAGGCTCGGGCGAGCTTCCATTCGCCCCTATATCGGCTTGTGAATCAGCATGCAGTTGCAATGTGATTGTTGCCCGCAGGGCATCATCTCTATTTAGCCGTAGTGTTGAGCGAAGCGAAACCTACGGAAAAATGGCGCATCCGGAGGCGTTTCCCGTCAGGGAATCATCAATCGTGCTCCGTGATGATTCCTGTCGGAAACATCAACCTATGCGATGCTGTCCGGGGGTTTCGCTACGCTCAACCGCCCGGCTAAATTTGGATTATCCCCTGAAACGGGGATAAAACTATCACATTCAGCGATTTGCCAATTGGCTCGGGTGCACTTCCATGCGCCCCTACAGCTACGCGATGACAACTGAGAACTGACGACTCCTTATATCTTCTGACCCTATGTCCATATGTATCTCCTCTGAAAATTGACAACTCGTCTTTTTTTGTGAAATTATAGTAACTTTGCAATGCTATAATATATAAGTAGCCTGCGGATGACACAAATAAGTGAAAACAGGCAACAATGGATGTAATGAATAATAAGTAGTCAGGTCTATGGGAGTTTTGAAATCTGTTTTGAAGATGGTGTTGGGACTGGCGATAGGGATAGTCGCCGGATTTCTGATAGCCGGAATAATCATAGTCGGTTTCACCGACACTTCCATGAGTGAATTTATCGATAAACTCAAATCGACAAGTTTCAGCGAATCAGTAATAGCCGCCGTAGTCGGGGCACTTGCCTTCATCGTTTCCGGGATTATCCTTGTCATCATTCACGAGACGGGACATCTCGTGTGCGGTATCATGTCGGGCTACAGTTTTGTGTCGTTCCGGATTTTTAATTTCACGATAATAAAGATTGACGGACGACTGAGGGTAAAGCGGTTTTCAATCGACGGGACCGGAGGGCAGTGTCTGCTGACTCCCCCCGACCTTCCACTTGAAAAGATTCCCGTGGAGTGGTATAACTTCGGTGGTGTTTTCTTCAATATAATTGCGATGCTGGCAGTTGCGCCGCTATTGCTTGTAAAAGGACATCCTTTTGTGACTGAATGTGTCGTGATTTTCATGTTGGCGGCTTTCCTCCTTATATTGTTGAATGGCATACCGATGAAACTTGGCGGCGTGGGAAATGACGGCTACAACATGATTGTCCTGCGAAAAAACATGATTGCACGGCGCGGATTGGTTGTGTCGCTGAGGGCGAATGTCTTGATTCAGGAAGGTGTACGCCCGAAGGATATGCCCGATGCATTGGTTGTAATTCCTGAGAAGATTGACTACCGGAATCCTCTGGAGGTCACCCTGCCGATGATGGCGGCGTCAAGGCTTGTTGACGAGTTGCGATATTCCGATGCTCTGGCGGAATATGAAGGGTTATATACACATAAAGATGAGGTAATCCCGCTTTATGTCAAGGAAATCGCCTGCGAACTCGTTTTTCTCCGGTTGATGAACGATGACATGGCGGGGGCTGCCGCTTTGCTTGATGACAAACTGAGAAAATATATTGAGGCATACCGTAAGGTGATGTCATCGAAGGAGAGGATATTATGTGCAGTGGCTCTAAAGCTCGACAATGACAAGGAGAAGGCTCTCTCCATATATGAAAATCTTAAAAGCCGGGAGAGCGACTATCTTCTTCAGGGAGAGGTGAAAAGCGACCTGGCGATAATGCGCGACATGCTCGGATTATGATGGCGGAAGATTTGGAATCGCTGTTGTCGGGGAAAATCAACATCCCCGAAATCGGGATAGCGGCTTCACGGGTCGCTGCGACACCCGAAAACCGGGCTGCTCTGTGGTCGCTCGCCCACAGCGCTGACCGACGTACAAGCGCCAATGCCCTCTGGGTGATGACCCACCTGCCCGCATCGGAGACTGAGTGGCTTCATTCGCTGCAGGACGAACTGATTGACATGCTGTTGGCGGAGACCCACACCGGAAAGAAGCGCATGTTGCTTCAGCTGTTGAAGGTGCAGGATTATACCCCCGACAATATCCGCACCGATTTCCTTGATTTCTGCATGTCGAAAATCAACTCTGAGTGTGAGGCATACGCCGTAAGATGTTTCAGTATCTATACAGCATTCCGCATGTGTCGTCATTTCCCCGAACTTATTGCCGAGTTGGAGCAGCATCTCGACATGATGTCGTCGCAATCCCTGTCTCCGGGACTGAAAAGCGCGTTGCGACAGACCAAAGCAAAAATCGCCCGATTACGTCCCGCCAAGCCCTGAAATTCTACGCCTAATAGTAGGAATTTCCTATATGTATCTACCGCTATGAGCGAGGCCTCAACCGCGACATGAATGTGGCAATTTCCCGGAATTGAAGCGTCGTATGCGACCGTAACAGTCCAATGGTTGCGGTCGGAGGGTAAAACATCTCCTCCATCGGAGGCATGTGCATTGGCGGAAAGAATGAAACAAGCTATTATGAGTTAGAAGATAATTCGTTTCATAGTTAATTTGCGATTATTTTTTTGCCTCCTCGCATATAAATAGTTCCGGTCTGAGGGGCGATTACTCTGCGCCCCCACAAATCATAAAGCATTTCAGCTACATTGTTATTTCCGGTCATTATGTTTCTTATGCCGGAATTATTGTCGAGGCTGTATGTCAACACTCCTTTTCGAGTATATATGTATAGCTTACCGTTGAGAATTACTGATTCAAATATCCAATACTCTTTGTCATAGAACTTATCGCTTTTGACAATACGCCTCCAGGTCTTGCCATTGTCAGATGATGTGAAGATATGTATGTAGCCATCAGAACTACAACCGACAGCATAAAGAATATTGTTGTTTGAACGGTCATACATAATATTATAGGCATACCCGATTGGGGATTCTTGATTATGATAATCTTGTCGATAAACACAATGCCAGGAGATTCCACAGTCATCTGATTCAAAAATACATCCTTCGCCGGAATATAGAATATGGCTTGGATTTTCAGGATCAAATGCAAGGCAGTGGCATGAATTATCTCCGTTTGCATCAGGATTAATAATATCCCAATCCTGACCGCCATTGCCGCTTCGCTGAATCTCTGTTGCGAATGCGTCATTTTCATTTGTATAGAAAATTACATCGTTATTGGCAGGATGCCATCCTAAAAACTGATGTTCATTATATGTATATATACAATCGGTTTTAGATTGCCATGATGTCCCGAAATCTTCAGAAATCCAGATACCGGGATAAGCGACAACCATAAGTTTATGAGGCTCTGAGGGATGTTGTGCAAGACGCATTACATAAGTAATAATTTGGTCGTAAAAGTTGTATCCCATCCCGGCACTTGTTATGTCCTCCCATTCCGATTCGTTCCGGTTAAACCTTATAATGCGGGCAAGCTCCACTGCCCTGAACTCTTTTGTATCCTGGGGAACTATTATCGCCACTACTTCTTCACCGTTGACCTTGAAGTCCATTACATTGACGTTCTCCAATGCCCACAGGCTCCAGGTATTTGATGATTCAGAATATTTAAAAATCCCCTTTTCGGTTGCAGCGTAAAGTTCGTTGTCAATTATCTCCAAACGGTGAACTCCATCTCTTTCTCCCACAATTCCTGCCGGGAAATTGGTGTCTTCGAAAATACCGAGGACTGATGCGTCTGCAAATGCGCAAACGCATGAAAACATCAACATTAACAGCAGATTTCTCATAGCACAATCACTTTAGATTTGTTCCCCTGTTTTTCGATAACAATGCCCGACGGCGGTAGCGAATTGAGCCTAATGCCGTTCAAATCATAATAAACGGATGTCTGCGTATTGTCGTTGACCGGTGCATCTATACCCGAATTGCCACTTATATTCCAGTATACAATATCTTTGTAATCGTAAATCCATATTTTGCCGTCGAAGATAGTAGTGTCGTAAATGAAATTCTTTTCTTCATAGAAATCATATGTCAGACATTGCTTCCATGTCTTGCCGTTGTCGATAGACTTTATAATATTTCGCGCAGGGTCTCCGTTTGCGTGTCCCGCCGAATAAATTGTTTTGTTGTCGCTGTCAGCCGGGTCATACATTATTTTATATGCATAGCCGAGAATAGGGACCGACACCTTGTCATTCAGTGCAGTTCTCCATGTCTCGCCGCAATCGAAAGATTCATAGATGGCATATTCTCCACTGATAAACAGATGGTCTGCATTGTCAGGGTCAAAAGCTATACAATGACAACTGCTCTCATTATCTGGATCCGGATAAAATATCTCCCATGTTTTGCCTCCGTCTATACTTCTGCACACCATCCCAACATAAATGAATGATTCGGATGTTAGAAAAAGGATATCAGGATTCTGTGGATGCCATCCCAGAAAGGAGTGCCCGTTATATGTAGCTTCGTAATGTGTCAGTTTTTCCCATGTTTCGCCAAAATCTTCTGAACGAAAGATGCCACCGTGTCCCATTATCATAACGCAATTCTTATCTACAGGATGTTGTGCCATGGCGGAGAGATAAGTAAAAATATAACCATCATAGGTATATTCCATTTCAGGCGGTGTTATGTCGCGGAACTCCGTGCCGGAAACCTGTCCTTTCAATAGTCTGGTTACCGGACGTAAATCCATGCCGGTTATCTGAGAATATTCATCAGGAATAACAGATGCTATTATTTCATCACCTAAAATGCGGAAATCAATTACATTGATGCCTTGCATAGCAAACGGTTCCCATTGGGAACGTGCTCCTTTGGCGTGTCGCATTATGCCGTTCGGTCCGGGAGCATACAGCATATCATCAATCACCTGAAGTCTCGGACACCCCGTCGCAAGGTTTTCGCCAAAACCGGTGGATATAATCTGCGATTCCGCTGAAGATTGTCCCTGCACATGTAATGCGCATATAAATATCGCCGACAGTAAGATTTTTGCTGTTTTCTTCATTTGCTAATCAGTTTAAGATTTAAAATTGAACTCTTTCCATTCCTTTGCAATCTCAGACAACCGGTATTTCTGCTTTGGATGATTGGGCTGATCTGGATAAAGTCGTTCTATGGCACCATCAGATAGGGCAGGGTTGAGATAATTCTCCCTAAATCGTTTGGTACTATTTAAATTGAATAAAGACATTATATCTCTGAGAGACATATAGTATTCACCCATCAATGTAATAAGTTGGGAAACTTGGGTCGTACTCGGCCGGTGGTTGACTGGTAGTTGAGCGGTGGTTGAGCGGTACTTGGCCGGGCGTTTGAAGGTGATATAGACGAATCCGCTCGTCATACATGTCGCGAGGCATTATCTTGGTGGTGCTTTCAATTTTGTAGTAGGGTCTGCCACGGAATGTATAAGGCTTCTGACCCCATCCGTTGAAATGGAAAGCGATCACTTTATTGCCCGGATACTCGGGAACATCAACATAAATAGGTGGTATATCGTAAGCCGGCTCCAAACCTGCAAGAGCCTGAGCAAGCTCCCGCTTCGTATCATCCGTCACCTGCTGACCGACAATCTTCAGCGACTTCGGTGCGACACCGAAAATCAGCCAGCCACCCTCGGTATTGAGAAACGCGCACGCCGCGTGCATACCGTCTTTCAACTCGCCGGTAGTCTTCTTCAGTTCCAGAGTCCGCGACTCATCCGAAGCAATTAATGCCTTTATCTCGTCAATAGTCATCTTGCCCAATAAACTGTTATTTACAAATTTATAATTTTTTCGCTACTTATGCAACATCCTCCTATACAACTTCGTAGTGATTCATTTACTTTTACACTTGAGATTGCTTTATTTTGCCATTTTTTTGATGAAAACGGACAAAATAAAAATCGCTGAAATTCAGACATTTCAGCGATTTTCTTAATTTGATATTTTACCTTCGTGGTCCCACTTGGACAATGGAACTCATCTCGATTACCGCTTATATCTGCGCGATGCTTGTTTATCGTAGTTTGTGTGTCCTGAATATGCCGGATTATCGTAGTTCGATATGTGAAATTTTGCGGATTTATCGTAGTTTTATTATCTTTGTACCATAAATACAAGACATTAATGGATACTTCAATACTGCTTGAAATATTACGCGACCAACGAGAAGAGCTTGACACACTTCGTTCACAACGCTTTTGCAAACGGAAGGAAGAAGATATGGTTAAACTTGAGAGCAAAAAGGCTCAAGTGGTAATAGGTGTACGCCGCAGTGGAAAATCAACATTGTGTTTCAACGTATTGAATAAGGCTCAGGTAAAATTTGCTTATGTTAATTTTGATGATGAGCGTTTAGTCCGTTTGTCAGCCGGGGATCTGAATGAGGTATTAAAGTGCCTTTACCAGATTTATGGTGATTTCACTCACTTATTTCTTGACGAGGCACAGAATATAGAAGGATGGCATCTTTTCGTCAATCGATTGCTCAGGCAAGGAATGAAGGTGTTTATAACCGGTAGCAACGCAAAACTACTCAGTAGCGAGCTTTCCACCTATCTCACCGGACGCTATAATGAAATCGAATTGTATCCTTTCTCGTTCCGTGAATTTTGCGAAATGGAAGAAGTGGAAACAACGAATCTTTCTACAAAAACAGACGCTTTACTCCGCAGAGCATTTGACAAGTATATGGAGACAGGTGGTTTCCCGGAAATAATCAGTGGAGAAGAAACTGCTGAGGAATACATAGACACATTGGTTTCAAATATTCTGGAAAGAGACATAGTGCAACGATTTAAGGTGAGATACAAAGATGCCTTTAAGTCACTGTCCAATCATCTTTTGAATAATGCCCCATGCGAAATTGTCTATACAGCTTTGCAGAAGACTTTTAATTTCAAAAATGACAAAACTGTTGAGAATTATGTCGGATACCTCTATCAGGCTTGCCTACTGAAACAGTTACGCAAATATTCCACTAAAAGTAGTGAGCGGATTCGTAATGCTAAATGCTACCCCATAGACGTATCGCTTATGAACGCCAGAAAGGACGCCTTTGCAAAAGACAATTTTGGATGGAGGCTTGAGTCTTTAGTATATCTGGAGTTATGCAGGAAATATGGAACAGGTTACGATATCTATTATCACAAAACAGATTCTTATGAAGTGGATTTCGTAGTTTGTCATCGGGCAACGGTTGTTGAACTTGTACAGGTTTCATATGATATTTCCTCAGAAAAAACTCTTAATCGAGAAACTTCTGCTTTAGCGAAAGCGGGAACATCGCTCAAATGTGATAAATTAACTCTGGTGACCGCCTTTGAGGAGCGTGTGTTGGATGTTAATGGACAAGTCATTAATGTCTGCGCTGCTTACAAATGGCTTCTGATATAACCTTATTGCCTGTCTCTCAGCTCTCGAGTTGTGTTCAGATTTGTGTTCAAAGCAAAAGAAAAGCAGCTACGATTTGTCTCGTAACTGCTTGGTTTTTAAGGAGTGGTCCCACTAGGGCTTGAACCTAGGACTCCCTGATTATGAGTCAGGTGCTCTAACCAACTGAGCTATGGGACCTGAATTGTGAGTGCAAAGATAGTGTTTTTTTGAAATACTTGCAAGCAAGTGGATAAAATTTTCTACATTTGTGGCGGTAGTTTGTTATTTTTACGGAGAGAATGCTTTTTCTGCGTTTAAATAGGGCTTTTTGCCACGCTTAAATATTGGATAATGATGATAAGGATAGCTGATATAATAAAGACGGTTGTGGTGGCGTTCATGCTGACTGCGGCGATGACTGTGACGGGAGAGGCAGCGGTCGCCTCGCGGGGGGTGCTTGAGTTGCCGGCGGTGCCAGATTCGTTGCGCGCGCCCGCTGAGCGCGCCGACTACATTATGCTGCATTTCTGGGATGCGATGGAGTGGAGCGACAGTGCGACAGTGCGTGACGGCGCATGGATGGAGCAGACGTTTGTGAATTTTGCGAGTCTGATACCTTACGCTTCGTCAGCAGCGGCGCTTGACAGCGCATTCACGACGCTTTTTGACCGCGCACAGACTGACATGGAGGCATACCGCCTGATGCTTGGTCTCGCCGACCGCTATCTTTATGAGCCGGAATCGCCGATGCATGACGAGGAGGCATATATGAGGGTGCTTGATGCAGTGATTGCCGATAATTGCCTTGACCCTGTGTTGCTCACCCGATACACATACCAGCTTGACGAGGCGAAGCGGAATCGTCAGGGAAGTGCCGCCACCGATTTCCCGTTGACACTGATGTCAGGCGGAGGGTCGACTCTGTATGATGTAGCAAGTGGCGCGGATGAAACGCTAGTGATGTTTTATGACGCGGAGTGCGACCACTGTATCGAGGTGATAGAAATGCTTTCCGCCTCGCCGGAACTGAAATCGCGCGTCGACAGCGGGCAGCTGAAGGTGCTCGCCGTGTATTTTGAGGGAAATGAGACGATGCTACCCGAGGTGCGCCGCCTGATACCGGGATGGTGGGTGTCGGCTTACACGCCGGGTAATCCTGTTGAGGAGCAGGAACTGTATTCGATACGACGCTTGCCGACGCTCTATCTCATCAGCCGCGACGGTATAGTCAAGAAAAAGGATTTTAACCCGGAGATACTGCTGTAATCTTCAATCACACATCGCGAAGCGATGTCCCTACGGAGATCAGTCTTCGTAGGCGGTGGTGTCGGTGATTCCCGCCTCGGCGAGAGCTTCGCGGCGCTCGACACATGTGCCGCATTTCCCGCAATGTTTCTCACCGCCCTTGTAGCATGAGTAGGTGGTGGAGTAGTCGATGCCGAGCCGCTTGCCGTGGAGTGCAATCTCGCATTTGGTGAGATTTGTATAAGGGGCGCGCAGCTCGATATGCTCATAAGTACCCTCATGTATTGCCGAGGCAAACGCTTTTACAAATCCGGGGCGACAGTCGGGGTATATCGCATGGTCGCCGGCATGGTTGGCAATCATCACTGCCTTGAGATTACGGCTTTCGGCAAGTCCCGCGGCTATGGCGAGCATTATGCCGTTACGAAACGGCACTACGGTCGATTTCATATTGTCGTCAGTATAGTGCCCCTCCGGTATCGCGTCGGCACCGCTCAGCAGCGAACTTTCAAAATATTGCCCCATGAAGGCAAGGTTAATCTCTATAAGCTCGATGCCGAGTTGCGCGCAGTGGAGACGCGCACATGCGGCTTCCCGCTCGTTGTGGTTGGAGCCGTAATGAAAGGTGACAGCCAAGGCTATCGAGTAGGCATATTCATGAAGCATGGTGACGGAGTCCATGCCTCCGGAGAGTACCATCAATGAATCTTTTTGCATGGTCATGGTCAATCAGAAGTCGTTGCGGAATGAAGAGAGCAGGCGCGCTTTCACCATATCCTGATGGTCGGCATCGCCATAGTTGGCAAACGGATATATGGATATGCCTCCGCGAGGGGTGAAAATACCTGTCACCTCAAGATAGCGGGGGTCCATGAGTGCCACAAGATCTTTCATGATGATATTGATGCAGTCTTCGTGGAAATCGCCGTGATTGCGGAAGCTGAAGAGGTACAGCTTGAGGCTCTTGCTCTCGACCATCTTCTCACGCGGTATATAGTTGATGATGATTTTTGCAAAGTCGGGTTGACCCGTCTTTGGACACAAAGATGTAAACTCCGGACAGGTGAAAGTGACGAGATACTCATTGCCGGGATGCTTGTTGACAAATGTCTCAAGCACTTCGGGAGCATAACGGTCGGGATATCTGGTCGCCTGATTGCCGAGGAGCGTCACCCCGGGCATCTCTTCATTAGTACGTGACATGGCGTGTTGCTTTTATTTGGAAAATGTAGGTTGGGTTACTTTGAGGCGGTCGCCCGCATCCTTTACCACAGCGCGGAAATACTCGTCGGAATATCCTCCAAATTCCGGGTAGGCGCATATCCCTTCCGGAGTGCGGAGAAATACCCCCGGTTCGGTCTCTTTTTTGATGTTTCCGTCAAGATATTTCACAAACAGATAGTCGCCGAGCTTTTTGAACTCACGCGTGGAGTGGTTTGCCCAGTAATCGGTGAGTGCCTGGAGCTTCTTGACCTGCTGCTTGCGGGGAAGGGAGGCGATTTCAGCCTCGGTTGTGGCGACAGCCGCCGCTATGGAGTCTTCGAGTCCGTTCTGTACACGGCGTATGTCGGGTATCATCTGCGAATAGCGGTTGTAAGCCTGGTTTGCCACGTAATTATGTACCCAGAAAGCCGCGTCCCATGATAGAGTCAGCATGTCGCCGTTGCCGTGGGCATAGCAGTAAGGCACTTTTGTCACGCAACTGTAGACAGGCACATAGACGCAGGTATTTGTGTCATCGACACCAAACCAGAGCACACCTTTCATCGGTTGTGGCACACTGTCGCGAAGCTGGGCGACAAAGGTAAAGCCTGTCTGCTGGGTCGCGATGGCACGTTCATGAGTGTACTCCACGCTGTCGACGGTGAATGACATGGGACGCCAGCGGTAAGGCACCTTGAACGGCCCCGCGCCGACATCTTTTGTCATGTCGAAGGGAGTGTCCTCGAAATGGTCGCGCATAGCCCACTGCATGTCGCGTACGGTAAGCGCACTGTCGGGTTTCACCCAAAGCGGCATTACCTCTTCCTCCCCGTTCATAATCCAGGGAAGATACTTGTCCATGCCTGAGGCATGATTGTTGAAAAACGACCATACGCGTGCATCACATCCGCGGAGCGCGCCAAAATCGGTGATGGCGTAGGTGCGTGAGAAATCGAAATCCTCGTCTTTCCCCTCGTAATATCCCTGCTTGCGGGCGAAGTCGATGACATCGGGCGAATAGAGCGTTTCAGGGTCGTTGAGGGGAAATGTGTGGATGCGCGGATGATTGGCGTGACCGGAAATCATGCCGTCGGGAATGCGGCGAGCCACCCACACGGCGCCTTTTTCCTTGCCGCCCTTTCCAATGAGGTCCATTATCCATGTCTCTTTGCCGTCGGCGATGGAAAATGACTCGCCTTCACTGGCGTAACCGAACTGATTGACAAGGCTTGTCATCACCTCGATTGCTTCGCGCGCGGTCTTTGCGCGTTCAAGCGCGATGTATATCAGCGAGCCGTAGTCAATGATGCCGGTGGTATCGACGAGTTCCTCCCTGCCGCCCCACGTGCTCTCACTTATGGCAAGACCGTGTTCGTTCATGTTGCCTATGGTGGCGAAAGTATGGCGCACCTGCGGGATTTCACCGAGATACTTGCCGGTGTCCCAGTCATGGATTTTTCGCATGGCTCCCTTCGGATAATCTTTCGCGGGGGAGGAATATAGCTCGCCATAAAGATTGTGGGAGTCGGCGGCGTATGTGATGATGACGCTGTTGTCGGCAGTCGCACCGGGAGTCGCGATGAGGCTTGTACATGCGAGAGCCGAGGCTGCTATACTTAGCAACGCGGCAACAGAAATTGTGAATCGTTTGATCATAAAATAAAAAATTAACTTTGCACTGTCAGGTCGCGCGGGGGATGCCTGCGCGCCTTCTAATGCAAAGTTAATCATTTCGCGGTTAATAACCAACAGGCAGGTGCCTGACGGGTCAGAGGATTATTTTCGTGCCTGCCACGATGTAGAATCCGTGGGGGAGGGTGTCGATGACATTTACGCCGGGATGTACGTTGACGAGGCGTACTGTACCGTCGGCGGAATATATCGCAACCGGCATTTCCGTAGCAGACTCGATGATAAGATTGCCGGCAGCCGAGTAAATCTTCAACGGGTTTTCTGAAGATACCGCAGCAATCGATGAAGTACCGTCGGCATTATACACTGTATGGTTTGTAAGCACGAGGTCGGCAGTCTGATTGCCTGCGCCGCCGTTGCCGTTGTTGAATATCACCATCGGGCTCTTCAACGATGCCGTGAACGAGATTGTCCACATCGATACACCGTTGACATCGGTAGTGGTCATCGTCGTGCCCGGCCATGCACCAAGGATTTGGCGGTCACCGTCGCCGCTATCCCATACGTAAGCACATACCGGATTCCACCCGTTGTCGCCACGGAAATATATGGTCCACTTCGTCTCGTCGGGATCGGGGGTGACAGGTGTGTCCGGAATTTCGCCCGCGCCCTCGACAGTATGGTCATAGCCGTCAAGGGTGTAGAATCCGCCGTTGACCCACGAGAAATCGGAGGTCTGTGCCGAACCGTTGTTGAAGATTATGCCGGCGCCTTCAGGAATGCGCTTGTCGCCGCTGTAGTGCCATTTCCAGATATTGTTGCCGAGGTAGGTACAGGGTTCGCCCGGCCAGGATGAGGTGACGGTGCCGGTGGATGTCCACACATAGGCGTTTATCGTGCCTCCCCAGTGTCCTGTGTTTTCAAAAAACGCTCCCTGCTCGCCCTTTTCCATCGAGGGGTCAACGGGATTCTCAGGCTCGGGGTCAGGGGTGGTGCCATCACGCTTGGTCGTGGTATCGAGAGGCTCCTGGTTTCCATCGTAAGGCTTTGTCTCCGGAGTCACTGACTTGCCGGTGTAGAGATATGCGCCGTCATCGCCGATTTTTCCCGGTGCCTTGGTTTTATCGGTCGACAGCACGTAGGCGCGGAGATTACCCTTGCCGGAACAGGTTGCTGTCAGCTTGCCGTCGGTGACGGTCTTTGTGTCGCCGGTCACGACATCGGTGTAAGTGCCGTTAGGTATGCCGGTGAACGTAGCGTTACCGCTGATGGTTACAAGCACGTAGGAGTCGGTCATGGCATCGGTATAGCGGCGCTTGAACGAGATGCCGCCGCTGCAGCCTGCGGTGCTGTACTGACCTTTACGGAGTGCGGGAACGGCTGCGCGTATCTTGTTAAGACGCTGTATGTGCATGGCGAGCGGGTGGCTCAGCGTGGCGGCAAGATTGCCTGTCGCATCGGAATATTCGGCGAAATCGCTCACGGTCACATCGCCCTCGACATAACCTCCGAAATAGGCGCGCCCCGATTCATTGAGGGCAAGCACAGCGCCCTTGTCGATGGGGCATCCCTTGCGGAACTCGATTTCCGAGCCGTAATAGATACACGGGATGCCTCGGAAGGTGAACATGAGCGAGAGGTTTTCCGCCCATGTGGCACGGTCGCCGATGAATCGCTGACCGTCGGCGCCGTTGGGGGCGTAGTCGTGAGAATCGACATACACCACATTGTAGGTGGCATCGTTGTAAAGATTGTCCTCTACATGGGCGTTGAACGCATTCCTGGCATTGCTGAAGCGCCAGTGCATAGGGAAGTCAATGACGTTCAGACCGGAGTGCTGTGAGTGGTCGGGCGCGTGGTAATCGTTGCCGTTGAGCCATGCGTTGTCAGACTTTCGTAGTATCGACGGCGAGTGACCGAGGTCATCTTCTCCCTGCTTGTTGACGGAGTTGGCATTGGTGTGATTGCCTTTTTCTCCTTCCATCACCACGATATTGTCCCAGGAGTGCTCGTCCATGTCCCACGCATAGTCGCGGTTTTCTTTCCATGTGTAGTAGCAGGGTGAGCAGTTGTAGTTCTCTCCGCGGTAGATGACCTCTTCGGAACGCGCGCACACCTCGCCATACATGAAAAACGGTGTGCCACCGCGCTTGTCCTTGTTTTTCTCAGCCGCCTCGGCGAGCTGCGGGATAAACATCTTGTTGAAGGTGAGTCGCGAGATATGTCCTGCGGTGTCGATGCGGAATCCGTCGACACCCATTTCGATGAATTTAGTATAGCAGTCGACCAGATAATTGGTCACGTAGGGATTTTCTGTGTTGAGGTCAACGCAGTCGCCCGCAATCTGTCCCCACCAGCGCGAGGGGTCGTCCCAGCCGAAATGCGCGTAATGATGCCAGTAGTTGTTGACATCATGGTTTTTGCCGTCGGTATTTTTCATCAGCGCGAGACGTGTGCCATACTGCTGATTGGCGGGAAGTGAATTGTAATTGGCGGGCAGACGCGTGTTGTCATGCAGCTTCATCGACTTGTTGATATTGTCAAGCGGCTGAGTGTAGTCGCGGGAGAACATCGGGCATAGGTATTCTTCGCCGAAATTTCCGGTGTGCTGCAGGACGATGTCGAGTATGAGTTTCATGCCGCGCTGATGCACAGCGTCAATGAGGTCCTGGAACTTGCAGTCGTCGCTCTCATAGCGTGGGTCGACCTTGCTGAAATTTATGGCGTGATAGCCGTGGTAGTCGAGACCGGAGGCGTTTTCCACGACGGGGGTTATCCATACGGCTGTGAAACCGAGAGCCTTGATGTAGTCGAGTTTGTCGATAAGCCCCTTGAAGTCGCCTCGCCACTCAGGGTCGTTGACATTGAGCACTCCGTCCCAGCAATAGGTGTTGTTGCCCGGATCGCCGTCGTAGAAACGTGTCGTCATGGCGAAATAGATGGTTTCATCACGGAAGTCTGTGCGGTCGCCTACAAAGGTCGAGCCATGCAGCGACAGCGCCGCCGGGAGCAATAATGTGCCCAACGCAAGATTTCTGAAAGTTTTCATTTCGTTAAATCACTGTGTTAATTAAATTTAGAATCACGAGATATTAGAATCAAGGGCAAATTTAATAAAATTTTGAAAAAGTACAAAAGTGTTGTCGCAAAATAAGGGTCGGCTTGGAGCGGGATTGATGATTCCCTGTAGGGAAACAGTTCATGGAGGGCTGCTGTCCGGGGGTTTCGCTTCGCTCAACGCCCCGGCTAAGTTTGGATTTTTCCTGTCGGAAAACATGGTTGATATGTAGGGAGGCTTCCTGGTGGCGGGTGCAGGTAAAAGAGAGGGTGCAGTTCATTTTGAACTGCACCCTTCAAAAACTATAGGTAATTAAAGATGATTTGGAATCAACGGATGATAAATTTCTTTCCGTCACGGACATATATGCCGGGGTTAAGCGGCTCGTAGACTTCCACGCCCATCATATTGTAGATCTTTCCATCGGCGGGGCGCTCGGCATTGATGTTGTCGATGCCTGCGATTGCCTCGTCGGTGAGGTCGACATCGTTCATCATCTTGCCGCCCTCGTTTTGTGCCTCCGTGATGTGAGCCACAAGGCTGTTGAGGTAATTTTCAAGATTGCTGTAGCCGTCTTCGCCAAGAATCTTGCCGTCGGCGGGGTCATTGGGGTCAAGGCCGTTTGCGGTCTCCCATTCATCGGGCATGCCGTCGCCGTCGGTGTCGACAGGTGCTTCAGTGCTGTTGAGCACCGGCCATCCCGACGTGCCGTCGATGTACATAGCCTCGTCCTGGCTATTGAGAAGTCCATTTGCGCGCGCGGTAGTTGTCACGACTCCTTCGCGGGCGTCATGAGCCATTGTTTCATCGTGGGCATCGCGGCTAAGGCTTGCACCGGCGTATTGGAGTACTTTCTCAAATGCGTCTTCGGCTGAATGAGTGGTCGTGTACACGAATGGTATCGGGGTGAATGCACGTACGGTTTCTTCTGTCGCATTGTGATAGTCGACACCTGAACCGGTGGCAATTTGTTTGAAAACGCCCAAAGTCCAGTTATCCTCATTCAGGTCGGCATGTTCAGGATCGGGATTTATGTTTCCATTCACATGATAACGCCCCCATTGATGAAGCGTCGGCTTCCAGGAATTCCATTTTACGGTAACTTGTTTATCTCCATCGTCGGTGGTTACGGTGATAGTGCTTGTCTCCATGTCGATGAGGTAGCGCTTACCCTTGAGAGTTACATAGTTATTGCCATTTTTGTCTGCCGAACCGCTACATGATGACACGTCGATACCTGTAACTTTTTTGAAGTTGCTTGCCGTGCCGCTTTTGTCAAGGCAATAGTCAACGGTGCGTATTCCCGGGGCTGCTATGCGTTTCCCTTTTGAACCGGTAGGAGTTGCGGGTCCGGGCTTGTAGTAGTTGTTGACAATATTTACGTTCATCGCTTCACCGCCATAGCAACCGTCTCCTCCCCAGTTATAGATTACGTTGTTGCGCAGGTCCATACGCTCGTCGGTCTGGGTCGAGGGGCGCGGGCCGAGGCGCGGAGTGCGTGAGCCGTGGTGGGCAAGGAGATTGTGATGATAGGAAGCGCCGGAGCCGCCCCAGTTGCCGCCGTAACCGTGGTTACCCTTGCTGTGACCACTGTTGACAAGGCTCTGCGACACGATACACCACTGCACGGTGATGTTCTTGCTGCCGTAGACCGACAGACACTCGTCAATCGACCAGCTTACCGAACAATGGTCAATCATGATGCGCTGTCCGTCCATGCCGCCGAGACCGTCGCCCTCATGTGCATTAGGGTTGCTTTTCAGTGCCTCGTTGCCGAGACGGAAACGCATGTAGCGGATGATGATGTTAGGACATGAGATGACAAAAGGATAGTCGGCTACACAGATGCCGTCGCCGGGTGCTGTCTGTCCGGCTATGGTGACATTACCGTTTCTTATCCTTAGTTCGCTTGTGAGATGTATTGTGCCTGACACGTCAAACACGATGGTTCTTGCTCCGGATTTGTTACATGCCCAGCGGAATGTGCCTTCCTGGGTGCCGTCGTCAAGCGTGGTGACGTGATATACGTCGCCTCCGCGGCCGCCGGTGGTGATTCTTCCGTATCCCTCCGCGCCGGGGAAGGATATCGCTTCCTGCACCTCCACTTCCTGTGCCGTTGCGGCGCAGGGAAGCATACATGCGGCGATTATCGCTGATAAAATGCTTTTTTTCATGATAAGTAACTCTTAAAAATTAGTTTATATGTTTTTTATTTCAGTAACCCTACGGGCTGGTATATACTTACTCGTCTTTCCGGTGATTTCCCGGCTGTCAATCAGTCGTGTAGCCCGCTACACTCCTTCTCTCCACCCGTAAAATCCCTCGCAAATACTTCATAATTATATATCAGCTAATTTTTGCGAGTTACTTAAGTTATGATGATAGGTGATTATTTGATTACTTTATCGCTCTCTACACGACCGTCGGTATAGATGATGCGGCGGATGCTGATGCCTTCGGCAGGTTCGGTAAGCCTGATGCCGTCAAGGCTGTAATATTCGATGCCGGCAATTTCAGAGGTCATAACGCCTTCTGCAATATCTTCGAGCGAGCTTGTTTTGGTCTCAGGGTAATACTCGTCAAACGAACTTTCCGCCATTGCATTGCCTTCATACATGATGTGTGCTACAATCTCGTTGAGATATACTTCAAGATTGCTGTACCATCCTCTTTCTGTATCGATTGTGAATAGCGTGCCATCTGCCGGGTCATTTGGGTCGAGTCCGTTTGCCTTTTCCCATTCGTCGGGCATACCGTCGCCGTCAGTGTCATATCCTTCAGGACGCTCTATTGTGGCAAGAGGTGCGAAGCTTGCTGTCTTGGGGTCTTCTGTTCCCTCCGGGTCGTTGATTACGTCAAGTATTCCCTTTGTCCCGTTTTGTCTTGCCTCGGGATAAGTGACGGTGCCTGTTTTTGCTTCTTCCATGTAACGTGCGTCGGTAGCATCGCGATGGAGACTCGCGCCACAATAGCGTAGTACCATGTCATAGGCGCGTTTTGCAGAATGAGTGGTAACCTCACCTTCATCGATTGGTTCGTCAAGTTTGAGGCGTATGCAGTCCTTTCCGGAGGCGTTCTGCACGTATGTCATATCCTCTCCATAGAGATGCTTCTCGTCGACGATGTAACGCTCGCCGTCGATTGTCGACAGCCCACTGTCGTAGATTACGCCTTTCCAGTCGTAGTTTTCAGGTTCGCTTGCAGCAGTCACGTAGTTGCCGTCGATATAGTAGCGGCTTGCATATCCGGGGAACGGGTTATCGCCCGCGTTGCCACTATTGGCGACCGATACCTGTGTCACACGAGTCGTGTTTTTTGTTCCGGGACCTGCCTGGTAATAGTTGTTTACGATGTTGATATAGCCACCGCCGGGACCGCCGTAACAGCCGTTGCCGTTGCCCCAGTTATATATCACGCAGTTACGGAAGTCAACGCGCTCAGCCTGGATGGCATTATCGTATTTAGTCTTGTCGTAGACCTGTTTGTTGTAACGCGCGCCATTGAAACGGGGGGCGCGGTTTTGCACGTGAGCAATAAAATTGTGATGAAATGAGGCGTCTTTGCCACCCCAAATACCGCCATAGCTGTGATCGCCTTTGGAATGGCCAAAATTAAGACCTTCGGCGAGAGTACACCACTGCATTGTGAAGTTGCGGTTGTCATAAAATGAACCAACCTCGTCGGTACTCCATGAAAGCGAGCAATGGTCTATGATTATGTCGTGTCGGTTGCGTCCCCATGCCGCATCTGCGCCGTCATCCGAGCTTTTAACTTGCGAGCGGCGGAATCGTATGAACCGTACTATCACGTTGTCGCAGCCTGTAAACTCTACCGTTGCATAGCGCAGGGTTATACCGTCGCCGGGTGCTGTCTGACCGGCAATGGTGGTGTTGGAGCTAATTTTAAGATTAGATTTCAGGTCGATATAGCCGCCGACATCGAAAACGATTGTTTTCGCGCCTGACTGACTGAGTGCCCAGCGAAGCGACCCTTCTCCGCTGTCGTTGAGATTTGTGACATGGATTACCTTTCCTCCGCGGCCTCCTTGGGTGTATCTTCCGAAGCCCTCGGCACCCGGAAACGCCGGGGCGTTTTCCTGTGCTGTCACTCCGGCTGCAAGAAGCAGTCCGATTCCTGATGCAAGTAATGCTTTTTTCATGCTTTTACCGGTATTGTCGATTTAATTAATTCATGGTTTATACATTGCAAAGGTAATAAATCCGAGCGACAAATATCTGAATATCGTACGAAATAGGGGGATTTTTATGCTTTTTCGCATTGTAAATGCGAAAAAAGTTGCAGGGAGTTGTCTACTTTTAGATTTCAGATACAGATGGACAGAGGGGCATGTGTGACAGATTTTTGGGTGCGAGTGATGGATTACCGCCAGTCGAGGGAGTCTGCGTCGATGAGACGGCAGGCATTTTCGATTTTCTTCTTTTTGCGTTTTATGCCCCACAACTTTACACGGAGAATCAGCTTTTGGACATAACGGCTTGCATCGATGACAGACACAACCCCCAACACATATACTATCGAAAAAATACATGGAATAAATGGTAGTACCACTGATATTACAAGACATAAAAATATAATCCAACGCGGAGCGACGATGTAGTTTCCGAAATGGATGAATATGCTATTGACTATGCACAAAATCACCGTCAGGATCAGCCCCCATCCTATATAGCGCCGTGTAGAGTCATAACATTCATTATCTTCCCTGCTATTCCACGCGCCTGATAATACTTTTATCAGTATCAATAGGGAAAATACAGCGGAGACTATGTTGTAGGCACAAAGTGTTTCGAGTGCCGTGCCGCCCGTTGACCACACGTTTATGACACCGATGCCCAAAAGGTTCAAAAAGCAATATACGCTGACGAAGAGAAACAGGCATTTCACTCCTTTTACTTCCTTGGTCCTTTTAATAAGATTGTCTGACCATTTTGCCCATGATTCCCATTGCTCTTTTACGCGCACTACCTCCGACTTAAGTTTGGCAGGGACTGTGAGTATCTGCCCCAGCACCTTTTTCTTTTCCATATTGTCAAGGTCGTTTTCAAGCACTGAGAGATGGGTGTCTTTAAACAGGGCATACTTCTGGCGGCGCGTTTCCTCGTAATTAAATATACTGTCATATATTCTTTTAGGGAAATGCGTAAATATATAGGTTACATTTATGGCGGTAATTAGCTGGATTGCCGTCGTAAAATGTTCAAGCCATGAAGTTCCGTCAGGCAAGGTCATTCAGGTTGAATTTCTTTTCGATATTGCCAAATACGCGGTCAAACATGATAATCAGGGCGTGGGTTGTATCCGGGTCATTAAAGTTAGCGACTGCCGTACGCGCTTCTATGTTGTCTTCAAGCCTGAACATCATATCATCGCCGGTGCAGAAATTGACTCTTTCCCCGTCTTTGTCTCTGAACGATTTGCCGTCGCCCGATTTCACAGTGATTCTTCCATCGGCGTAAGCGCGGTGATTCAGCAGCATCCCGTAGAGACTGTCGTCCATGTTTACCTCGCCTTTACCGGGAATTCGAGTGATTATGATATCAAGTCGGGTGTTGTCCTTGTCAAGAAATACCGACATCGCATCCCTGTATTCGCGTGAATTTACCACCTCATTGTTCAGCGTATTTGCCGCCATGCGTATGTGGTTGTCGGCATTTATGAAGAGATTTTCAAGAATAATCTTGGCATGGGCATTACCTTCGTTGTGAAACAGGTAATCCTCTTTTCTTGCAGCTTTGTCTCTGACATTTTCTGCATAAAGGGTCAAGTCGTTTTGCGTCGGATTATTCATAATATGCCATGGTTGAGATGAGAATAGTATGCAAAGATAACAAATAATTTTGATTTTTCGTATTACTAATGCGAAAAATCAAAAGGTTATGAGGTTAATGGGTTGGGAGTTGTCAGGGTTCAGATTTCGGATACATTTACTGATACAGTGGGCAGAAGAAATTTTTAATGGCGGCTCAGGAGTAGGGCTGCATCGTGGTGCAGCCGATGCATGGTGGCTTTTTCCGGGAAGGGGAGGGTCAGGGAGGTTCGAGATGATTCCCTGGCGGGAAACAGTTGCTATTTCTTGCTTTCCGTCGGTATCGCTTCGCTCAACCGACGGCTAAATATAGATGATGCCCTGCGGGCAACGGTTGTGGGGCGCGTGTTTTCAGATTTCAGATTTCGGAGGACAGTTTTTGGGGTCGTTAGAGACCTTAGTGACCTTAGCGCGGTTAGGGAGGGTGGGATTGTGGAAGGGGAGGAGAGATAATGAAGGAGGGCGGCCGGATGGGTCGCCCTCGGAGGTCGCGCTTATGGCGCGATCAAATAAGTGTTAACTTGATTACTTAACAACGAACTTAGCACCGTTCTGGATAGCGATACCCTTGAAGTTCTTAGATACCTTCTGACCCATTACGTTGTAAACGGGAGCGTTCCAGTCAAGTTCAGCAACCTTAACGTCAGTAGCGATGTTGTCGATACCTCCGGTAGCGCTACCAGTGATCACGACAGTCTTGGCAGGAATTACGTCGCCTTCTTCCGGAGTTCTCTCGGGTGCGTAAACAGATACATTGGGAAGAGTGTTGCCTTCTACAAAGATAAAACCGCAAGTGTTCATCTTTGAACCGGTAGCAAAGCAGAAATAGTTTTCAGCTTCAGCAAAAACTTTGAATACAAGTGCTCCTGTACCGTTACCGCCTGAAGCTGCCTCTGCGTTGCCTGTCTGGATGCGGATAGGCCAAGCGATAGTGTTGCCACCGAAAGTATATTTATCGATGTCAGCAGCTTCGCGATTAACATAGCCCAATTCATCAGCCGGGAGAGTATAGTTGATGCTCGGTACATCAGGATAATCACCACTCTGGAGATCCATACCAAGGGTATATGCTACGGGTTGGGGTGCTTCGCCAACAAGACCCTCATAAACGTAGAAATTCTTGTTGGAAGAAATTTTTGAGGGAACAATCAGATAACCGTCTTTTTTTACCTTGAAAAGATACATACATCCACCGGTTGAAGGGCCGTCATCAAGGTTGCAAACACCATTAGTAACACCGCCAATTCCTTGAACGATATCAATAGCTTCACCATTTACGATTACCTGCTTGAAACCGTTAAAATCGGGATTCTGCGCAGAGGTCTCCTGACCGAAATAGAAGAACATCTCAACATTTTCAGTTGAAGCAAGAGGAGTCATGTCATCGAGAGTGGGCTTGCCGGCAAGACCGAGTGCCTCAGAGTCCATAAACCCGACTTCGATTGCGCTGGCAGAGAAAGCCACAGCCACGCCTGCCATAAGAAGTAAACTTTTCTTCATTTTAGTTTGATTTAAAGTTAGTATAAAATAATAGTTAGTTATAGGTTCCCGGCAAGAAACCGGGAACCATAATTTATTTAATTCTATTTTGTCCCTTCAAAAAGAAAATCGTAGGTAGTAGTTTTACGACCTTCACGGACAGTAAGAGAATATCCCAAGGACGCATCTTTAACGTCCTTTGAAACTGTACCGGTAAATAAAGCTCCAAGTGTATTGCCTGAGAGATTATTAAAATAGGAATAATCTCCCTGAGAAGGAAGCACATTAGCAACACTTGAGAGATTTATGTCGAAATCTGGGCACGATATTGTGATATTTGCCACATATCGATCTTCAGTCGGAGCAATTGTTAAAACGGCATTAGCCGATACTGAAACTCCCGTAGTACGTACCGTACGAGTCATTACGCCGGAATATACGCCTTCAATTGCTTTTTCGGGATTTGTAGGAGTACCCGGATCTACTAAATCGACATCTTCCTTACAAGAAGCAAGGCAGCAGATCAGAGCAATTACAAATAAATTAAATATCTTTTTCATAATTAAGTTCTATAAGGATTAATAGCCGGGGTTCTGATCTTTTTCAGGATCCATTGCATAATTCAAGTCAAACTCTTTTGCAGGAATAGGACGATACCATTTGATTTCGCCTTTATCGTTGCTCATCTCTGATACATTTGAGATAGAACGGGCAAATGCAATGTTATAACGAACCAGCTGCTTTGTACGGCGGAGGTCAAAATAGCGGGTACGCTCAGCATAACATTCGCGAGCACGTTCGTCGAGCAAGAGATCAAGAGGAGTCTCAACAAAATCTGACGGGATAGTGTACTGAGCATTATATGCAGAATACGAGGTGAGATTGCCAAGACCGGCGCGATTACGAACGGCATTTATTTTTGAAAGCGCGTCGCCATCCTGTCCGGCAAGCATGTATGCCTCAGCTGCTACGAGATACATATCGCTGACGTGGAACACGGGTATGTTGCGATAGCAGTTGTTACGTGCAACCTGGTCAGATGCGGGATCATCGTATTTACGAACACAAATACCATTGTAGCCGCCACCCTGCTTAACAAACGCCTCTGCGTCCATAGTGCGTTTTGTCCATGTGCCGTCTTCTTTAAAATCATATATAGTCACATTTGTATCGTCAAGAATTGCGGCAAAAGGAGTATTAACACCACGTGTATCTTTCGGATACTTCACTGTCTGACTCTTGATAGATGCAAGATCCGCCTCAACTTCAGCTTCAGTCCAATAGTAAGGATAGAATTTAAGACCGATGGGTTTTGCCGCAAGCTCAGTAGGTGTGCAGTTATAGAATGCAAAGTAACCTTCGGTACCCCATTCTGCAACGCCTCCGGATTTAGGAGCATTGTAGAATACAGTCATAAATGTTGCATCGAAACGCTTGTCACCCTTTTCAAAAAGACGGATTGACTTCATTGACTGGTTATCCATACCGCCTGACGGGGTGCCTTTTAAGCCGATTGAGTTACAGTCGCCGTAGTATGACATGTATTCATTCTGCATCTGATGTCCGCCCGTCTTTACATCTCCAGGGAAACCGGCGCGGCTATACTGCATTGACCAAATCTCTTCAGCATTAGCTTCGTTGTTATATGCCCACTTCTGCTCAAATGTCATAGTGAGAGGTGTGTTATTGATAGCCTTTTCAGCCCAGTCAGCCGCATCTTTAAAGCGCTGAGTGGCTGTTACGGTATAGGTGCCTTTCACTGCATCTACAAGTTCAGTGTCGAGATCCCACGCTGCAGCCAAAGCAATTTTTGCAGCAAGCGCTGCAACTGCCTGCTTGCTTACTGAACCATCATGCGCACTGACGGCAGGAAGCTGAGAATTATCATAGATGCCTTTCAACTCAGCAAGCATGTCATCGTACATTTGACCCAAATCAGCACGAGGATACTCGTTGTTAGCAGTCTCAATGTATTCGAGAATATAAGGTACACCGCCAAATTGCTGAGTAAGCAAGTAATAGCCATAATTGCGGAGGAAAATACCTTCTGCTCCAAGGAGAGATTCTGCACCGTTATATTTAATCATGCCATTGGCATAATTAATAGCTTTATAAGCGTTAGTGTAGTAATCCTGAATGGCGGACGTGCTTGCGTTTATAGTGAACTTTGAGAAATCACCGTCGTCAGCAGATTTCCAGTTGCTGTAAAGGTCAGTAGCACGGTCGTGCATCTCGATATTTGTTGCAAAAGTGCGGAAAGCATTGTATGCAACCGGTCGGAATGCTGTCGGGTCAGAGGTCAGGTAAGAGTCTCCATTTGAGTTACCTGTCGACTTGTTTTCCGGCTCGATGAAATCGCTACAAGAGGCGAGTGTCATCGAGCACAGAGCAGCAAGTGATAAATATTTATAAAATTTCATTGTTTTTCAGTTGTTAAATATTAGAATTTAATATTTGCACCAATTTGATAAGAGATTACACTCGGACCATCATTCTTGGTTGAAGAAGTTGCCCATTCGGGATCAAATCCACGATACTTAGTCCAAACAATCGGGTTCGTAACAGTAAAGTAGACGCGAAGGTTCTGGCAAGCGATGTGCTTTAGCAGATTCTTTGAGAAGCTATAGCCAAGTGTGATATTCTTTACCTTGACAAAAGAAGCATCAACAAACTGCTTGCCTTCATTCCAATAGCCAATCTGAGTACCGACACCGTCAGAAGGACCTGCATTTGGGAACGGATATGATCCATAATGTGTCTCGGTCTGGTAAACCGGCTCAATAAATGTGCCATCAGCTCTCATCCCTCCAGCGTCAACAAGTGTACCTGCGGGGATGTAGTAATCAACAGCCATCTTACCACGACCGCGGTCATGATAGTCGAAATAGTCACTATTCATAAACGGAGAGTTAACCGTGTAGCCCTGCTTAGCATAGAGCGAGAATGAGAAATCGATGTCACCACCATTCTTCGGGAGACGATAATTCAAATTTGAGGTGAAGCTACCGGTCCAATCGGGTTCTGAGTTATAGATGATGCGGTCGTCATTGTCAAAGTCACCATCCCCGTCTACGTCACGGACAATAGGCTGACCTTCGGTCCATCCATAGCATGCATAGTAATAATCGCAAGCGCGAACAGTCTCACCTGCCTTAAACCCATGTTCTGCAGCGATAGGAAGATCTGGAACAGTCATATTCTGGTCGCTTACGATTCCATCCCATGCAAGACCGTAAACATTATTAACGGGCTGGCCAACGAATAGGTTTCCGGTAACGCCTTTTGACAGGAGTTTATCCTGACCGTTCATCAATTCCTTAACTTTGTTCTTGTTGTGGGCGAAAGTGAATGTTGTAGTCCACTGCCAGTCGCGGGTGTCAATGTTAACAGTTGTAAGAGAAATCTCGATACCACGGTTACGCACCTTACCCACATTTGTCTTAAGGTTTTCACCTCCTGTTTCGAGCGGAAGGTCGAGAGGGAAAATCAGGTCTTTAGAGTTTTTCTCATAAAGGTCAATGCTACCGTTGATACGGTTCTGCAAGAAGCCGAAATCAATACCAATATTTAACTCGTGAGATTTTTCCCAAGAAAGCATCTTATTTACAATACCATTGGGATAGAATCCGGGATAGTAAGAAGAGCCGAAAGGATAGTAAACGGGACCACCTACACCTACGATAGTAGCATAGTTGCCAACGCCGTCATTATTACCGGTCACACCATAGCTGACACGAAGTTTCAAATCATTCAACCATTCTTTCTGGAGGAATGACTCCTCGCTAAGACGCCATGCGATTGCGGCAGAGGGGAAGGAACCCCAGCGATAACCATCGGCAAACTTGGATGAACCATCCCAACGAACGGTACCTGTGAACATATAACGTCCCTTATATGAGTAATTCAAACGGAGTGCATAAGAAAGCATGCTCTGTTCACTGTAAGATGAAGAAGACTGCTCTCCATTTACCGTTCCGGATCCCATATTCCACCAGTCAGTGTGCTCAACCACATTATTAGAAACCATTTTGTAGGTTTCGGTATTAGTCTTCATTAGAGAAACAAGACCCATTGCCGTTATGCTGTGGTCACGAGCGATAGTAGTGTTGTAATTTATTATATTATCCCAAGTCCAGCTAAGATTGGTCTTGTTTTCAACTGTAGCGGTATTAGTGCCTGCGTCAGAATCATCATAGTTTTTGTCAGGCATGTTGGGGTTTGTATAACCGGCAAATTTGCCATCGCGGTAACTTGTATAGCTCGGTGAGAAAGTAGTCTTTACAAAAAGTCCCTTTATAATGTCGAGCTGAAGATAGATATTACCCAATCCGCGATATGTTTTACGCTTGTGGGCCTCATTTTGAAGTAGGTCAAGCGGGCTTGTAAAATCGGAGAATTGGTGACCATCAGTGCCGAATGCGTCATTGCGGCCAGGCTTATGTACAATATTTCCTTCCTCATCGTAAGCCTGCATGAAAGGATTTACTCGATAAGCCTGATTAATACCATTGTCATTAGCATATTCATTCTCCATATATGCGAGATTGAAGCTAAATCCTCCGGAAATCACCTTGTTTACACGTGCATCTACAGAACCTTTAAACGAATAGAGTTTAGAAGCATCTCCCTCGTAGATACCATCTTCTTGATTGATACCAACACCAAAATGATAATTGGTTTTTTCGCTTGCACCGCTAAATGCTAAATAATGATTTTGTTGATTGCCATCACGTGTAACAAGAGAAGGCCAGTCGTATGTACCGCCATTAGCAAGCATTTCTTTCAAAGCGAAAGGAGAATCATAGTTAGCTTTCTCCATCTGAAGAAGAGCTTGTCCGAAAAGTTCCTGAGTCTTAAACGAGTAATTGGTCTGCGGACCTACAACATCGTTAACCGGCTCTTGGAACTTAAGGAAACGATAGTTATAAAATTGCTGACCATCCATAAATTCCGGCATACGTGCCACATGGTTGATACCATAGTAACCATCATAGGTAATTGATGCCTTTTGCTCACGATTTACATTAAGACCGCCCTTGGTGGTAACCATAACGACACCGGCAGTTGCACGTGAACCATAGATAGCGGTAGAGGAAGCATCCTTAAGCACGTCGATACGCTCGATATCCTGAGGGTTCAGGAAGTCAATATCATCGCAAATCACTCCGTCGACTACATACATAGGATTTGTGTCGGAGTTAATTGATGACTTACCACGGATTTCAATGTTTATACCACCGTTGGTACGGCCTGTAGACCTGGTGATGTTAACACCCGGGGTAGTACCCTGCAAGTTCTCAAGTACTGAGGGGGCACCCTTTGCGTTAAGTTTCTGAGTGCCAACTGAGGAAACAGAACCGGTGAGGTCGGATTTCTTCATTGTACCGTAACCTACGACGACGACTTCATCGAGTACCTGAGAGTCCTCGACGAGGGTGATGTCGATGTTGGTCTGTCCCTTGATGTTTACCTCGGCGGGGTTGTAGCCGATGTAGGTAACTTTCAGTTTTCCATTCGCGGGTACATTATTAAGGATAAAATTACCGTCGAAATCAGTAGCGACACCTGTAGTCGCGCCTACGACGATTACTGAAGCGCCAATAATCGGCTCGCCGGCTTCGTCGTGAACATTTCCGGTGACCTGAATGTTCTGACCAAAGACAGGCAATTCAATACATAGCACTAAAAGAAGCAACAACGCTTTCCACAACCCTGCAGGGGAGAAGCGCAGCCATTGCTTGCGATCTGTAGCCTCGGCCGCCCCATGACGGGTCAGCGGAAGGGCTGATGATTGGTGAATAATGTCTTTCATGTGAATTGTTAATAATTAAAAATTTTCATGCAAATATAATAATTGGGTTTGTAGTCGTCGGGTAAATATTTGTCATTTATAATGGATTTTTAAGTTTTATACACTGATTTTTACTACATTTTTCACGGCTCGGCAAAAAGTGACGCTTATTTGGCATTTATTTAAGGGTCTTTTTGATGAGTTGCACTATATTTGCTGCAAATATAATAAAAAATTGAAAATCCATGAAAAAAGCATCAATTTTTATCGCGGCATTATTGCTTGGCATCTGCGGGGCAAATGCTGAAGTGAGTGCGCCCACACCCGCCCAGGCGTGGGGAGAATTGTACGGAGAAGTGGAGTCGCAGATAAAGGCTCCGACATTCCGCGACAAAGACTACAATATCCTTGACTACGGGAAGCGCAGCGACACGAAGGGCTATCTTTACACCGACCTTATTAATAATGTAATAAAGAAGTGCTCGGAAGATGGTGGCGGAAGGGTAGTGGTGCCTGCCGGTGAATGGCTGACGGGACCGATCACATTGCTGAGCGGCGTCAACCTGCATCTCGAGGAAGGCGCGACACTGCTTTTCACCGATGACCCTAAAGAATATCCGTTAGTGCTGACGCGCTGGGAAGGGATGGACTGCTATAATTACCAGCCGATGATTTATGCCCTTGAGCAGGAGAATATCGGGTTGACGGGCAAAGGCACGGTTGATGGCGGTGCCTGCAACGATAACTGGTGGAAATGGTGTGGCAAGGCTCACTATGGTTACACCGACGGTATAATATCTCAGAAAATCGGCCGTCCGCTGCTTCAGGAGTGGAACGAGAAGGGTACGCCGGTGGAGCAGCGTGTGCTCGGCGACGGTTACGGCATGCGTCCGCAGCTCGTGAATCCTGTGAAGTGCAAGAATGTGCTTATCGAAGGGGTGACGCTGCTGCGCTCGCCGTTCTGGGTGATTCATCCGCTGTTGTGTGAAAATCTCACTGTAAAGGGGGTCCATATACAGAATGACGGCCCTAACGGCGACGGGTGTGACCCGGAATCGTGCAAGAACGTGCTTATCGAGGATTGCTTCTTTGACACGGGCGACGACTGCATCGCCATCAAGAGCGGCCGTAACCGTGACGGAAGGACATGGAATATACCGAGCGAGAATATCATCGTGAGAAACTGCCGCATGAAAAACGGTCATGGCGGTGTGGTTGTGGGCTCAGAGATTTCGGGCGGCTACCGCAACCTGTTTGTTGAAAACTGCGTTATGGACTCGCCCGACCTTGACCGCGTGGTGAGAATCAAGACCAACAGCTGCCGCGGAGGAGTGATCGAGAATATCTTCGTGAGAAATGTCGAAGTGGGGCAGTGCGGTGAGTCGGTGCTTAAAATCAACCTGGTGTATGAGCCGAAGGAGGTGTGCCAGCGCGGATTTAACCCGACAGTGCGCAATGTATATCTTGACAATGTGAATTGCAAGAAGAGCAAATACGGCGTGATGATCGAGGCTCTCGATGACGAGTGTAACGTATATAATATAGAGGTGAAAGACTGCAACTTTGACGGTGTGGCTACGGGTGGCAATTCCATCAAGGGCAATACCGATGATATACGACTCGTGAATCTCCGGATTAACGGGGAGGTGTGAGAGTTGTCAGTTGAGAGTTGTCAGTTGTCAGAGGTCGGACCTGTCGGACTTGTCAGACCTGTCTGAAAACTGAAGACTGAAAACTGAGAACTGAAAATACATAATTTGACATAAAGGTTGATAAATTAAGGTTGATCAGGCGTCAGGCTGCCGTGGAGGCATCCTGGCGCTGCTTTTTTGGGGGCTTTAGGGTCCCTAAGGTCTCTAAGGATTCTAACGACCCCCAATCTGAGTGATGATTGGCGCCTCGACCGGAATTGCTTCCGGGGGTGCAAAAAATTTCGTAATTTTGCAGTATGAAAGGAAGTGTGTTAATGATAAAATCGCTCAGTCTACCGTCTAAAATTCAAATTATTCAGTTTTTCTGGCAACACATACTTCTTCTGGTGTCATTGTACGTGATGACGCTCGGTGTTGCCCTTTGTGTGCGTTCCAATCTTGGGAGCAGTGTGATATCCTCAATCCCGATGGCGTTTTCTCTCGCCGGACAGCAAAATCTCGCCCCGCCGCTGACGATAGGCGGCTACACCAATCTGATGAACATGATACTTGTCGTAGGGCAGATACTCGTGTTACGCCGTCGCTTCGAGCCGGTGCAGCTGTTTCAGCTGCTGATAGGGTTTGTGTTCGGAGCGCTGATTGATGTCAACATGTATCTGACCTCGATGCTGACATGCGACACCCTTCCGGTGCAGATTGCCGTGCAGTTTGCCGGATGTACGGTAATGGCGGCGGGTATCGCCCTCGAGGTGCGCTGCGGGTCGGTTACGATGCCGGGGGAGGGCTTTCCGGTGGCGATAAGCCGTGTGACGGGTCGCCCTTTCCCGAAAATCAAGATTGTGGTCGACGTGACGCTCGTGGCGCTTGCGGTGGTAAGCTGCTACTGCTTCTGGGGCGCATGGCAGTGGAACATTATCGGCATCGGCACACTGTTTGCGATGTTTTACGTAGGATACGTGGTGAAGCTGCTTAACCCTCACATGGGATGGTTTGACCGCCTTCTCGGTTATCGTCCCGGATTCCGCCGGTATATCTACGGGCTTGCGCGGTATATTATTAAATAAGCTGAATATTTTTGTTTTGTATATGGGGATTGCGTAAATTTGCAGATACGCATAACCAATACTTAACTATATATGGCACAAAAACCGTTTGTATATCAGGAACCGTTCCCGATGTCGGCTGACACCACGGAGTATTATCACCTTACTTCGGACTACGTGAAGGTAGAGAACTGGAACGGTCACGAGATGCTTGTCGTTGACCCGGAGGCGCTAAGAGTGCTTGCCCGTAACGCGACCCACGACAATTCATTCATGCTTCGCCGCGAGCACAACGCCATGGTGGCAAAAATCCTCACCGACCCCGAGGCGAGTGAAAACGACAAGTTTGTCGCTCTCACAATGCTGCGCAACGCGGAGATCGCCGCAAAGGGACAGCTGCCTTTCTGCCAGGACACGGGCACGGCAATCGTGATAGGCAAGAAGGGGCAGAACGTGTACACGGGCGGTCATGACGAGGAGCATCTGTCGCATGGCGTGTATGACACGTACACCGAATGTAACCTTCGCTATTCGCAGAACGCGCCGCTGACAATGTATGACGAGGTCAACACCGGCTGCAATCTTCCCGCACAGATCGACCTGTATGCCGTAGACGGCAACGAATATAAATTTCTTTTTGTTGCCAAGGGCGGCGGTTCCGCCAACAAAACCTACCTCTATCAGGAGACGAAGGCGCTGCTTAACCCGGAGAAGCTTGTGCCGTTCCTTGTCGAGAAGATGAAGTCGCTCGGCACGGCAGCTTGTCCTCCTTACCATATCGCGTTTGTGATCGGTGGCACATCTGCCGAGATGAATCTTGCCACGGTGAAGAAGGCTTCTGTGAAATATTACGACAACCTGCCCACCACGGGTAACGAATATGGCCGCGCATTCCGCGACGTTGAACTTGAGAAGACTCTCCTTGAGGAAGCGCATAAAATTGGTCTCGGCGCACAGTTCGGCGGCAAATATTTCGCTCACGATATCCGCGTAATCCGTTTGCCTCGTCACGGCGCTTCATGTCCGGTAGGTCTCGGCGTAAGCTGCTCCGCCGACCGCAACGTGAAGGCAAAGATAAACAAGGATGGTCTCTGGATAGAGAAACTGGATTCCAACCCCGGCGAACTTATTCCGGAGGATATGCGCAAGCAGGGCGAAGGCAATGTTGTGAAAATCGACCTTAACCGTCCGATGCCCGAAATACTCGCCGAACTTACAAAATATCCGGTGTCGACACGTCTGTCGCTCAACGGCACCATCATCGTGGGTCGCGACATCGCACATGCCAAAATCAAGGAGCGTCTCGACCGTGGCGAACCGATGCCCGACTATCTGAAGGACCATCCAATCTACTATGCCGGTCCGGCAAAGACCCCGGCGGGTCTTCCTTCCGGCTCATTCGGACCTACAACCGCAGGTCGTATGGACTCTTACGTAGACCAGTTCCAGGCAGCGGGTGGCTCGATGGTGATGATTGCCAAGGGCAACCGCAGCAAGCAGGTGACCGACGCATGCCACAAGCACGGCGGCTTCTACCTCGGCAGCATCGGCGGTCCGGCAGCGATACTCGCTTATAACAGTATCAAGAAAGTCGAGTGTCTGGAATATCCTGAACTGGGCATGGAGGCAATCTGGAAAATCGAGGTCGAGGACTTCCCGGCATTTATCCTCGTCGACGACAAGGGCAATGATTTCTTCACCCAGATAGCCGAGCGTTGTCAGGGTTGCCCGGTAGCAAAATAGCATACTGTCATTTTAAATTTATAGCGCAAATAAAGACAGGCGGGGCTGTGCCAATTCCGGCACAGCCCCATTTTTGTTTACCCCGCCGGGAACATGCGGTCGGCCTTCCAGCCGCCCCTACAGCTACGCGATATACCTCGTTGCCGCTGCGCGCTGCCGGGCGAGTGTAGGGACAAGTGGAATAGAGGCATAAAAAGAGAAAAGCCGCAGTTTCACAACTACAGCTCTTCCGGAAAAATTAGTGAATGTTGATTGTGCGATATCTTCAGTGACTATACGACGTAACGATACACCCCGAAACTCTCGGCATTGCGCCTGCTGCCACGGAATGTACATCAATCGGATATGACACCGTATATGGTTCAAATAAGTCTTTTAGAGAACTCATGTGGTTATTATGTTAGGACAATAAACCCTTGGGTTTACTACTATTTCTCTGAATGCTGACACAAAGATAGTAAAAAATTTTAAACTTTTGCACATTTCCGGGCATTATATTTTACACCGGGTGAAATTTTTTATCATCCGGGGTACTAAAAGGATGTGTTATGGATACTATTACTGTCATAAGATTCAAACCGCTGACAATCGACTCCGTGGCTGAAATAATGCCGCTGCTTGAATATGCCGCCAGCCGCACGTGTGATTATACTGTGGCGGGGCTGTTGATGTGGACCGACTATTTTAAATATGAATATGCGATTGTGGACAATACCTTATTTATAAAAGGTGTCGACGAAAATGATATGTCGACACCGGCTTTTTCTATGCCGATAGGGGCGATGCCGCTCCCCGTGGCGCTCAGGATGGTCGCCGCCTATTGTCGTGCCAATGGCATGCCGCTCCGCTTCTCAGCCGTGCCGGAGGATCGTCTCGGCGATTTCTATTCGCTCGGGGCGTGCCACATCGAGGAACTTACCGACTGGGCAGACTATCTTTACGACGCGGAGGCACTCGCCACACTCCCCGGCAACAAATATAGCAAAAAGCGTAACCACGTCAACCGGTTCATGACTGAGCACCCCGGCTACCGCTATGAGCGGCTTACCTCAGAACTTGTTCCCGCCGTCAGGGATTTCTATCTCGGCATAACGAGTCCAAAGGAGGGGATGGAGGCGACAGCGGCAGAGGAGCGCCGGCAGGTGTTCAACGTGCTCGATAATTACTGCCGCCTGCCCTTTGAGGGCGGTGTGCTCTCGACTCCCGATGACGGCATAGTGGCATTTGCCATCGGCGAGGTGATAGGCGACACTCTCTATGTACATATCGAAAAGATGCGCCACGACATAAACGGTGCGGGCGAGGCAATCAACAAGATGTTTGCCTCCGACATGCGCGACCGCCACGGCATAGCGTTCATAAACCGTGAAGAGGATGTCGGCGACGAAGGGTTGCGCAAGGCGAAGATGTCATATCATCCCGCGATGCTCCTGAAGAAATATGACCTGTCGGTGATAAGCAATGCATAAATAAGAAGCGCCGGTGTGGGCAGATTCGGAAGTTTTTTCGTAACTTTACGTAGTCACTAAAAAACGATACGCATCATGAACCTACATCTGCCAGCCCGTCACGACGGGACCCGTGAGACAGTCAATGCCGGCAAACGCCGCGTGGTCATAATCGGTGCCAACGGCTCCGGAAAGAGCCGCTTTTCCGAGTGCCTCATATCGGAGATGGAGGGGAAGGCGTTCCGCATCTCGGCGCTTAACGCGCTCTACCGTTCGCTCGGACCCGATCCGTTGCCGGGGTCAATCGACACCCTGTTTGCCGAAGCCGTACAACGGTCTACATTCCTCCGAGATGACGTGCCGACACAGTTTGACCGTCTTATGATGCTGATGGTGCTCGACGAGATGCTCAATCTGCTTGCCGGGAAAGTAGGAGGTGCCGAGCCCGGTGCCGGGCGTCTTGACAGCGTGATCAAGGCGTGGCAGGAGATATTCCCCGGCAGCAAGGTGCTTTACGAAGGAGGCAAGATGCTTTTCAGCCGCACACCGGGTGAATCATACTCCCCGGTAAAGCTCTCCGACGGCGAGAAGGCAGTGCTCTATTATTTCGGAGCGGCGATGTACGCCCCGAAGGGAGCGGTGATATTTGTCGACAGCCCCGGGCTCTTCCTTCACCCCAGCATAACCGGGGCGATATGGGACCGCGTGGAGGCTATGCGTCCCGACTGCTCATTTATCTATACTACCCACGACATCGAGTTCCTCTCATCGCGTCCCGACAATCTCATAATATGGGTACGCGACTACGACGCTGCAAGCGTCACCTGGGACTACGTGGTGCTTCCCCCCGGGTCGCCCATGACCGACGACCTCTACATGGCGCTTATCGGTGCGCGCAAACCGGTGCTTTTCATCGAGGGCGACGCCACACATTCCATCGACGCCAAGTTATATCCGCTCGTGTTCACCGACTACACCGTGAGGTCTCTCGGCAGTTGCAACAAAGTCATCGAGGCTACACGCACCTTCAACGACCTCAATGCCTTCCACCATCTTGACAGCCACGGCATCGTCGACCGCGACCGCCGCGACCCGAAGGAGGTGAAATATCTGCGTGACAAGAAAATATTTGTGCCAGACGTGGCGGAAATAGAGAATATACTCATGCTTGAGGAGGTGATAAAGACCGTTGCCTCCACCTGCGGAAAGAAAGAAGATAAAGTGTTCTCCCATGTAAAGAAGTCGGTGCTCGGTCAGTTCCGTCAGGACATACGCCAACAGGCGTTGCTCCACACCCGCCATCGCGTGAAGCGCTTCGTGGAATGCCGCATCGACGGTCGGTTCACCAACATCGGTCAGCTTGAACGCCACATGACCGGACTGGTCGACGAGATAAAGCCCCGGCAGCTCTTTCAGAGTTTCTGCAACGACTTCCACCGCTATGTGGCGGAAGATGATTACTCCTCGGTGCTCCGCGTCTACAATCAGAAGTCGATGCTTCCCGGCTCCAATGTCGCGGGGCTATGCGGGCTCGCCAATAAGGAAGCATATATCAACAAGGTCATTGAAATCCTTCGCCGTGAAGGACCCGGTGCCGCGCGCATACGTAAGGCTATAATATCGTGCTTCGGCATCGACGAGGCACAGGCATCGGCTAAACCAAACATTTCACTTATTTCCAATGATTAAACCCTGGATTGAGGCGATGCGCCTCCGCACGCTCCCCGTGTCGATAGCCGGCGTGATAACAGCTGTCGGCTTCGCGCTGCACGACCGCGTGTTTCAATGGCTGCCCGCGCTGCTCTGCCTTCTCTTCGCAGTGCTCGCACAGATAGCCTCTAATTTTGCCAACGAATACTACGACTACCGTGACGGTCTCGACCGTGCCGGAAGGGAAGGCCCGCGCCGCGGAGTGACAGAGGGCGACATCACGCCCGGTGCCATGAAGCGCGCCACCTACGCCGTGCTTGCCCTTGCATGTGTAATCGGGCTTTCACTTATATACTGGGGCGGCTGGTGGCTGCTCCCCGCCGGGATAGTGATAGCACTCGGTGCCATCGCTTACTCCGCCGGTCCATATCCGCTGTCGCGCCACGGGCTTGGCGAGGTAGCCGTAATGTTCTTCTTCGGCATAATTCCTGTAAATCTCACATATTATATACAGGCAGATGCGTTCACTATGCCGGTGCTGCTGGGCTCGGTGGCAATCGGTCTGATGGGAGCCAATGTGCTGTTGGTTAATAATTATCGTGATGCGGATGATGATGCCTCCGTAGGCAAAAACACACTCGCCGTGCTGCTTGGCCGACGCACGGCACTTGCTCTCTACCTCCTTAACGGTATTCTCGCCGGAGTGCTGATGATGCGCCTTGTCGCCCCTGTCATTACAATATTATATATACTCGTCCATTGCTGCCTGTGGAATTTCATGCGCACTCACCGGGGGGCTGCTCTCAACCCTATTCTGGGTATGACGGCTATGCTCATGTTTGTTTATTCGGTAGCATTTGCCATTGCTGTGGCATAATTTTCCGGCTCGGTGAATGTCGGTGCTTAAAGATTGATACTTCGGCGTTATATTAGATTAACCGATTTTTACAAATCGGTCAGAAATTTGCTATTTATTAACACACATCATTACTATATGGGCGATATAATGACAGTTTTTCACTTAATTGCGACTGCTGCTTACTTATAAATCATAATTTACACCCCTTTTCCGATAAAAACTTCACATTATTTGTGTTAAAAAGCATCTAAACATATTGTTTATTCAGATATATGCAGTAATTTTGCCATCTGAATTGCTGATGACGCTTTGACAGCGTAGCGGTGATTTAGCTGTATTTTTGTAGGGAGTTCATGCAAAAATCGTTTTAAAGTGTATGATGCCGGGCGTGGTCAACAGGCAGCCAGCTCGCGCGGCATAGTTGTATAATAAGGCTGTCAGAATTGATTGAATTATCATTATTACATTGATTCTATGGAGAAAAGATTAATGCTGTTATTGGCGGCACTATGTATAAGCATAGGGCTGTTTGCTCAAAGCCGTGTAACAGGTGTCGTGATTTCCGGGGATGATGATGAACCGCTTATCGGAGCTACGGTTTCTGTCAAGGGAAAGCCCTCGATAGCCACTGCAACCGATCTTGACGGTAATTTTGTACTCAATGTGCCTTCTGCCAACTCAACCCTTGAGGTGAAATATGTCGGCATGAAGACTGTTGAAGTGAAAGCCAGCACATCTCCATTGAAAATCGTGATGGAATCCAACGCTCAGCAGTTGGGTGAAGTCGTTGTTACAGGTATGTCAAAAATGGATAAGCGTCTCTTTACCGGTGCGACCACCAAGATTGACGCTGAAGACGCGCGCCTTACCGGTGTCGCTGATATTTCCCGTTCACTCGAAGGACGTGCCGCCGGTGTGTCGGTTCAGAATGTATCCGGTACATTCGGTACTGCACCGAAAATCCGTGTGCGCGGTGCCACTTCAATCTATGGTAACTCGACCCCTCTATGGGTGGTCGACGGCGTCGTGCTTGAAGACGCAGTGGAGGTATCTGCCGACGACCTTTCGTCAGGTGACGCCACCACTCTTATATCATCGGCTATCGCCGGACTTAACGCCGACGATATCGAGTCGTTCCAGATTCTTAAAGACGGTTCCGCTACATCTATCTACGGTGCGCGAGCCATGGCGGGTGTGATTGTCGTTACCACCAAGAAGGGTAAGGCAGGCACAACCACCCTTAACTATACCGGCGAGTTTACCCTCCGCCTCAAGCCCAACTACCGCAACTTCAACATCATGAACTCCCAAGAGCAGATGGGCGTATATAAGGAAATGGAGGCTAAGGGATGGCTCGAGCTTTCCGGTATTGCTAAAGCTACCGAGTCGGGTGTCTACGGTAAGATGTATCAGCTTATCAACACTTACGACCCTGCGACCGGTAATTTCGGTCTTCCCAATACTACCGCAGCAAAAAATGCTTACCTGCGTGAGGCGGAGTACCGCAATACCGACTGGTTTGACGAATTGTTTAAGACCAACATCATGATGAACCATGCCGTCAGCATCTCCGGCGGTACTGACAAGGGGCGTTTCTACTCATCTATATCGGTAATGCACGATCCGGGTTGGACTTACTCAAGCAATGTGACACGTTACACTTTCAACGGTAACGCCTCCTACGATATTTCTCCGACCTTGACCTTCAAGATTCTTACCAGTGACTCTCACCGTAAGCAGCGCGCTCCCGGTACATTGTCGCAGGAACTTGACCCCGTATCGGGCGACGTGAAACGTGGTTTCGATATCAACCCTTACAGCTACGCGCTCAACACCTCGCGTACACTTGACGCCAACGAGTTCTACACCCGTAACTACTCTACCTTCAACATCAAGCACGAGCTTGACAACAACTACATGGACCTCACGGTTACCGACCTTAAGTTCCAGGGCGAACTTAACTGGCGTCCCCTCGAAGGTCTTGACCTTACCGCTCTCGGTGCTTACCGCTACCAGAAGTCGACCAACGAGCATTACGTGAAGGACGACTCCAACCAGGCAAAGGCTTACCGCGCCGGTATCGACCCCGAGGATGCCACTATCCGTGACCTCAACAAGTATCTGTACACCGACCCCGAAGACGAGAACGCACTTCCTCAGACAGTGCTTCCCAAGGGTGGTATCTACTATAATAAGAACTATACCGTATCGCAGTATGATTTCCGCGCACTCGCCACATATAACAAGGCATTCAACCGAGTGCACATCATGAACCTCATGGTCGGAACCGAAATCAACGGCACCGAGCGTAACGCCATCGACTTCCAGGGATGGGGCTTCGTTTACGCCAACGGTAACATGCCTTTCCTTGACTACAATCTCTTCAAGCAGATGGGTGAGGAAAACGCCGTGTACTATTCTTACTCTCCTACCACACGCCGTTCGGCTGCATTCTTCGGCACAGCGACATACTCGTTTGACGCCCGCTATACCGTGACCGGTACTTACCGTTACGAGGGTACCAACAAGCTCGGTAAGGCGCGTTCGTCACGCTGGCTCCCGACATGGAACATTTCAGGGTCATGGAACGCCCATGAAGAGTCATGGTTCCAGAATCCCGTGCTCTCAAGTGCTACCGCACGTATATCTTATTCTCTTACCGCCGACAGCGGTCCCGACTACATCTCCAACGCCACCGCGATTTTCAACCCCTATCGTCCCTGGCGTCCGCTGACAAGTGTAGGCGAACTTGGTATCACTCTCGAGGAAATCGCCAACAGCGAGCTTACCTACGAGAAGAAGCACGAGCTTAACGTAGGTGTTGACCTCGGATTCATCCACAACCGTATCAACCTTACATTTGACTGGTACAAGCGTAACAACTATGACCTTATCGGTGATATCTACACTCAGGGTGTAGGCGGTCAGAGCCACAAGCTCGCCAATGTGGCAAAGATGAAGAGCCACGGTGTCGAGTTCACTCTTTCTACCAAGAATATCGTGACACGCGATTTCTCGTGGAACACCGACTGGACATTCGCTTATGCAAAGAACACCATCACCGAGCTTGACGCCCGCGCCAATGTGATGACATTCATCTCAGGTAGCGGTTTTGCAAAGACCGGTTACCCCGTGCGCGCACTATTCTCAATCCCCTTCCAGGGTCTTAACGAGGAAGGTCTTCCCACCTTCATCAATGAGAAGGGCGAAGTCACTGTCAGCGACATCAACCTTCAGGAGTTCAAGAATCTCGACCACCTTGTATATTCAGGTCCTACCGACCCGACTACCACCGGTGGTTTCGGTAACGTGTTCCGTTGGAAAAACTGGCATGCCAATGTGTTCATCACTTACTCATTCGGCAATGTAATCCGTCTTGACCCGGTATTTGATGCCGTTTATTCCGACCTCTCCGCAATGCCTAAGGAGTTCAAGAACCGCTGGGCAAAGCCGGGCGACGAGAAATATACCGACATCCCCGTCATCGCGTCGAAATGGCAATATGAGCAGGACAGCCAGCTTGCTACCGCTTACAACGCCTACAACTACTCGACCGCGCGTATCGCCAAGGGTGACTTCATCCGCATGAAGGATATCTCCATCACTTACGATGTGCCCAAGTCGTTTATTGAAAAGCTCCGTATGCGTTCAGCTTCCTTGAAACTTCAGGCGACCAACCTCTTCCTGATTTACTCCGACAAGAAGCTTAACGGTCAGGATCCCGAGTTCTTCAACTCAGGCGGTGTGGCAACTCCTTCGCCCAAGCAGTTCACATTCACTCTGCGTCTTGGTCTATAATTTATGGAAACTAATATATTCAGAACGACAATGAAACTCAAACAACTCTCATATATAGCCGCAGCAATCGCCCTCACCGGCTTTACCGCCTGCGACGACTTCCTTGATGCCGCGCCCGACGAGCGTGTCACCATCGATACCCCGGAGAAAGTGTCGCTCCTTCTTGTTGACGCTTATCCCGGCGGCAACCTTGCATCGCTCTGCGAGTTTTCGACCGATAACGTGATTGACAACAACTCACCCGATGAAAACGGTATGCGCTACAACCTCTCCTACTTTGACCGTCAGGATTTGGAGGCGTTCAGCTGGGAAGATGTTGTCAGCAATATGCAGCAGGATTCTCCATCCTATCTTTGGGAAGCCTATTATCACTCGATTGCCGTGGCAAACGAGGCATTGAAGGCTATCGAAGAACTTGAGGCGCAGGGTCTCGGCGATGAGGTACAGGCTCAGAAAGGTGAGGCGCTTATGTGCCGCGCTTACAATCACTTCCTGCTTGCCAACCTTTTCTCTCTCCACTATGCCGGCGAGGAAGCCTCCAAAAATATCCCCTCTATCCCTTATATGGAGAAAGTAGAGGATAAGGTGCTTGTGCATTACGACCGCGAGCCGCTTCAGAGCGTGTATGAAAAGATTGAAAAAGATATCCTCGCAGGTTACCCGCTTATCAACGACGGAATCTACGATGTCCCTAAATATCATTTCAACAAGAAAGCTGCTGCAGCGTTTGCCGCCCGCTATTATTTATACAAGCGTGATTATGTAAATGCTGAGAAATGGGCTACCGAGGCTCTCGGAGGCACATCGGCAAATCCTGCCGGCATGATGCGTACATTCTGGGGCAAGACTTTCACCACCTATGACGCACTTGTTGCTGCCTACACTTCGGCACAGGAGCAGAGCAACCTCATGCTTGTAGCCACCTATTCGACTTTCTCGCGTCGTCGTGGCGAGCGTTTCGCTCTTAATCGTGATGCTAAAAGCGCCACTATCTATGGTGAGGGTCCCACTTGGTCTACCGCGATTACCAACTATTATTGTCATCCCTGTTATGCCGGTAAGATATTTGTACGTGGTTCTCAGGAATACGGACTTTTCTTCCCCAAGGCAGGTGAGCTTTTCGAGTACACCGACAAGGTAGCCGGTATCGGTTATGTACACATTGTACGCTGTGAGTTTACTGCCGAGGAGGCGCTTCTCACCCGCGCCGAGGCTCGTATCTGGCAAAACAATCTGACCGGTGCGCTTGAAGACCTCCGCACATGGGATGAAAGCCGTCAGAAACTGTCTCTCGCTGTCAATTTCCCGCAGCTGACCGACGAGCGCATACGCGATTTCTACAAGGAAGATACCGGTGGATATGGTATTGTGAAGCCGCTTAACATTGACCGCGTGAATCCGGTTGACGGTAAGACTGTAAATGCCAATATCGAGCCTTATCTACAGTGTGTGCTTCATTTCCGCCGCATCGAGACTATTGACGACGGTCTGCGCTGGTTTGACATCAAGCGTTACGGTATTGAGATTACCCACAAAATCGGAGCTTCGCGTGTCGAGACTCTCGTATGGGATGACCCACGCCGTGCTTTCCAGATTCCCGCTGAGGTAATCGCGGCAGGATTCGCGCCCAACAACCGTCAGCCTCTTCTTACTACCGGTTCGGGTAATTTCTCCAAACTGCCTACATCGGCAATGGTGGCAAAATAAGTAATTGTACAAAATAGTCGACGATTAATTATCAACAGCAATGAATAAGAAACTATTATATAGCGCCATTTTGACTGTGGCTTTGGGCAGTGCCTTTTCTTCTTGTTCTGATGAGGAACTCAATTCAGAGAGTATCTTCGACACTACAGAAGATGCGCTCGACCCGAACAGTTACACTTACTCTTTCGACAAGTGGCTTAAAGAGAACTACTCCGACATATATAATATGGAGTTCCGCTACAAGATGCAGCATATCGGTACCGATATGGACTACAATCTTGTCCCGGCGCGATATGACAAGGCGGTCGACCTTGCCCTGCTCACCAAATACCTCTGGTTTGATGTGTATGGCGACCTTGTAGGTCCCGACTTCCTCAAGCAGTACGGTCCCAAGATTATACATCTTATCGGCTCGCCTGCATTTAACCCCGCTAACCATACCGAGATTCTCGGTCTTGCTGAAGGCGGATTGAAAGTGTCGCTTTTCAAGGTTAATGAGCTTGACGTGACAAATCCCGACCTGCTTAATGAGCACTACTTCAAGACCATGCACCATGAGTTCTCTCACATCCTTCACCAGACAAAGACCTATCCGAAGGAGTTTGACCTCATCAATGCAAGCCATTATGAGCCTAACAACTGGCAGGATCGTAACGGCGCGCTTGTAAACTCACTCGGTTTCACCACTACTTACGCATCTTCTCAGGCGCGTGAAGACTTTGCAGAGACTTGTGCCAACTACATCACCCGTACCGATGCACAGTGGGATCTCTGCCTGTGGATGGCTGACCGTGGATGGGAATCTACCGATGGTGAGGATTATGCTTACTGTTACTATTTCTATGCCAATGATGCCGACCGTGAGGCAGGTCATAAGACCTATGTAGGTGAATTTGTGGCACAGGAAGGCAACAACGGTATATTCGGCGTGGCAAATATATTGGCTCGTCCGTCATCTGACGGAGCATACAGCCGTGGCTATATCGGCAATGGCTATACCGTATATTCCAATGTGGCTGATGTCGAGGCTTTCATTGCTTCGGCAAGTTCACGTTACGATATAATTCCTGTGCCTGATTCTGATAATATGGATGGTAAAGCCAATATACTTCAGAAAGTATCTATTGCCCGCAACTGGTTCAGCGATGCCTGGGGGCTTGATATTGATGCACTTCGTGCAGAGGTGCAAAAACGTCAGGCTTCAATCGACATGGATGAACTACGTAGCCAGATTAAATAACCGTATAGCAATTAAACGATTATGAAAAAATACCTTATATATGCAATGTCGCTTCTACTTGCAGGGCCGGCTTTCACCTCCTGTAAGAATGAAGAAGATGATATTTTTGAAGCATCGCCTGCCGATCGTCTGAATCAGGCGGTGGAAGACTACACTAATATCCTGTGTGCCGCCCCTAACGGATGGGTAATGCAATATTTCACCAATGAGCGTGAACCCGGCTACATTTATCTGATGGATTTTGATAAAAATACGTCGGTAAAAATAGCAGCCAACAACAAGTGGATTGGTAACGCTTATAAGGAAGAGACATCGATGTTTGAAATTATTACCGATAACGGTCCGGTTTTGACTTTCAATACATTTAACGATATATTTCATATCTTCTCTGATCCCGATGACGTGCCTGATACGGAGATTGACAATGAGCAGGGATATGGTCACAAGGGTGATTATGAATTTATCGTGATGGAGGCAAAGAGTGACTATATCCGTCTCAAAGGCAAGAAATATAGCAAGATTATTGAGATGCGTCCTCTTGAAGAAGGTAAGGATTGGGAAACATATCTCACCGAGTGTGCCGACTTTGTCAATACCACTCTAAGCTCTAAAATCCCGGTATATCAGCTCCACACCGCCGAGGGTATATACAATCTGGCTCACGCTGACTACGGGTATTTCTATGCTTGCAAAGCTGATGGCGACCCCGTGACCGAAACCGATTTTATTCCGTTTATAAAAGATGGTGACGGCATCAAGTTCTGGGAAGCATACAAAGGTTCCGACGAAAAGATTTCCGTTCAGCATTTCCAGCTTAATGAAGCAGGTATGCTCGCTTGTACCGATGAAGGCTCTACCGATGATTATATCAGTGCCCCTGCTGCAGTGGAACTTGTTGCATCGGCATTCCCGGTTATGACTCTTTCCGTTGACAAAAATGCAAATCTTGAGCGCCCTGTGCTTGCGAGCACGTCAGCTTCTTGGCGTGTAAACCTCACTTCATTTACCGGAAGCATGATTCAGTTGTTTGACGACATGAACCGCAGTATCAGTGCCTATCGTTCGGGACAAACCGTAAGAACTATAGATTGGGCTTATAACGGCTCGACCGACCGTCTTGCCTTGACTTTCCGCACTCCGAAATATAATTTCAATCTTTATTTCTCGACAAAAATTGAAGACGGGAAAGCTATCCTGACTTATGTCGGCGGTGACAAGAACGGTGAGGTATGGTACAGCAACTGTGACGGTGTGCAGGCGTTTGCCGCTAAACTTTGCTCGGCTCCCATTTCGGTTGTCGCTGACAACGTGATGAATGTCACAAAAGCCGATATGAGCATTAGTGACGCAGACACCTTCTCTCTTGATATCCGATAGACTCATACTCCAATTTTAAATATTTAATTATGAAAAAGTATCTACTTTTATCATTGGCAGTTGGCAGCGTATTGAATATGGCTGCTGTACAGCCCGCACTTGATAATGCGGACAAAACTGCTCTTATCGGAAAATCAGCTGTAAAATCTGATTTCAGCGCGTCTAAAATGAACATGCCGCTTTCTCTCAAAAACAGCAATGTTAAATCAAAGTATTCACTTGTAAATGGCGTGTCTTCTGTAGCAAAGGCTCCTGTATCTGAAGAAAACCAGCCTTATTACCTTCTCCCTGCAGGTGCTTCCTATTTCGGGTTTATCCCTCAGGAGGATGGTATCAACATGGGATATCTTCAATATAAAGATGGAAGCATAGTCAGTGAAGCATTTGGTCCTGCGTTTGCAGAACAAAAGTGGATTAATGTTTCATCTTATGCGGAAGGCACTAATTTTGCAGATGCATTTACATGGAATTTCCTTGATGCTGAAGCTAATTATGAGGCAGCCACTTCTAAAGATCTTGACCTCACCACTAATTACGGTTACGCGCAGGTAGATTGCCCGATTCTTGAATTTGATGAAAAAGAGTATCAGGCAGCATTGACCGCACGGTTTGGCGGTACCTGCTATCAGCAACTACAGTCCGGAACTGTTATTACTCCCTCGCTGCCTTTTAATATTGGTAACGAAGCCAATGAATTCGCCTATTCTCTTTATTATACTATAAATTCCGAAGAATGGGGAAAGATATATGGTGTACCCGAAGGTGAAACTTTAACTCATCTTGGCGTAGGAATGGTTGTAGATCAGCCCTCACATCCTTATGGATTGTTTGAGGTATATTTTGGCGGAGTTGTCACAAACTATGTTTCAGAGCGTTTGAACGTAAAGGTTTATAAGCTTGGCATCGATGAGGATAATCGTTATGTGCTTGGTGATGTGATTGCATCAGGATATCTTGACAAGGAAAATATTCCGGTAGATCAGAGATATTATGTATATTTCCCTATTCCTCTTATGGTTGAGGACGGCGAGCTTTCTTATGAGACTTATGTAAATATTGATACTCCCGTTCTTATCGTATTTGACGGTTTTGACAGTGCTGCCGGTGATGAAATCTATCTCGGAGGCGCTTACACGAAGGATACTTTCCAGGAAACTTTCGGTACCGCAGTAAATCTTGTCGAGTTCCGCGACCAGAAACTTATCATGAACTCAGCTCTTTCTTTCCAGAGTGGAGACGTGTGTGGAAATCTCGCTATCGGTCTTAACAATGTTTATGGTTTCATGGATCCTGAGACTGAGGCGACTGCCTATGAAAAACCTGAAGTATGGAATGTACCTGCTGAAGGTGGTTCTAAGACATTTGTTTATTCTCCGCTCTATGACCTTGCCGAGCTTGGTATAGTTGAAGGTGATGGCGCATTTGAATGGTGGGAAGCAATGGCCGCTGCATATAATGAGGATGCTGGCACTCAATCAGTAGAAATCACTGTTGAGCCGCTTCCCGAGGGTACTGCCGGTCGTTGGACTACTGCTACTATCTCTATACCGGGTGCTTACCGCAAGATTTCTATCATCCAGGGTGAGGTTGCCGGTATCGACAATGTTACTGCTGTTGAGAAGGCTGAGCTTGACTGGAACGCTCCCGTTTACAACGTAATGGGTCAGAAGGTTAGCAAGGGCTTCACCGGCATTGCTATCCAGAATGGCAACAAGTTCATTGTAAAATAATAAACTTACATAGGATTCAATAACAGCTTAATCAATTTTGAATTCCCCCGAAGTGAGGATTGCCGCGAGGCAACCCTCACTTCACTTTTTATACGGAGGGGAGTTGGGAGTTGTCAGTTGTCAGTTGTCAGTTGTCGTTAACGACCTTAGAGACTTTAGAGACCTTAATGACCCATCCACCGCAGCATCTACGGCAGCCTTTGCACCGGGCTGCCTCCCGGCAGCCCCTACAGCTACGCGCTCCATCCACCCTCTGACGACTGACAACTGCCAACTGAAATCTGACAACTCCTAACCCCATAACCTCTTAACCTTTTTCGCACGTGAGTGCGAAAAATCAAAAAATCCAAGGTGGAAAAATTATCGTGCATTTTTTTGCCGTATAATTTGCAGTGTAAAATTAAAAATCGCTACATTTGCAAGCAATGCCTAAATCAACGACGATGAAACTCGGACATAAGCTAATTGTTACACTCCTTGCGATGATTGTGCCATGCCTAATGACGGCGGCGATACGCGTGGAGCACTATGCCAAGAAAGACGGTCTCGCAGGCACCGTCGTGTCCGATATTCTCCATGACAGCCGCGGCTATATATGGATAGGCACCTGGGAAGGACTTTCCCGCTTTGACGGAAAAGAATTTATCAACTACAGCGAAGGCGACGCCACGGAGATACCATATCTCCACAACCGTGTGATGCGCGTGTATGAAGACGCCCTCGGCAATGTCTGGGTCATGATGTACGACGACCGTCTCTTCCGTCTTAACCGCCGCACCGACCGCTTTGACCGCATGGCGGAGGTGTTTCCCGATTTCCAGAATGTAAGGATGTACAATCCCGTGTTCACCGCTTCGGGCGATGTGTGGGCAGAGGTGCGGGGCGCCGGTGCGATACATTTCATGACCGACTCGCTCACCAACGCGCTCTCGTCGGAGATGGTGCCGCTCGTGGGGCAGGCGATAAATTTCCTGTATGAGGACCGCCACGGCACCGTGTGGGCGGCTACCGACAAGCGGCTTTCCGTGCTGAAATCCGACTCGCTTAATTTCAACACCCTTGCCGACCACCACGATGTGCGCGCCGTCGCCGAGGCAGGCGACAAGGTGATATGGGGTTCAGCCGACGGCTCGATAATAGAGTATGACTACAAGACGGGACGCAACAAGATTGTGCCGCTTCTGCATAATACTCCGGTGACTTCACTGTCGGTGTCGCCCGACGGGAAGACGCTTTACATCGCCACATCGCGTTCCGGACTCTACCGTTACGACCTTGCCGATGCAAGGCTCTCGCAGATTTTCGACACCCCCGCTTCGATTGACCGGCTTTTCACCGACAGCTTCGGGCTTGTATGGATTATCACCAGGCAGCCGGGCGTGATGATGTATGACCCTGACACCCGCGATGTGATGACCTTTACCCAGGAGGTGACCCCGTCGAGCTACGAGCCGGCATCCGACATCGTGGAGAAGGATGGCGAGGTGTGGGTGGCTATGACCGGAGGAGGTTTCGGCAAGTATGACCGCGCCAACAAACGCCTTGACTATTTCCATAACGACCCGTCAAAACCGGGCGACATGTCAAATGTTGTACTGCAGTTTGCCGTGTCGTCACCCGACGTGGTGTGGCTCTCCACTCATCTGCGCGGAATCGACCGGGTGACTTCGGTCGACGACAAGGTGAGCCACACATGGATCAAGGACCGTCCTTCGAGCCTTGTCGACAATGAGGTGAAGTCGTTTTTCCTTGACGGCGACACTACCGTGCTCATAGGCACTAAGGCGGGTTATCTCTATGATTACTCGATATCGGGCAGGCTTCTCGACACATACAGCACCGATACGCGGGGAGAGCCTATAGGGCGTGTCTATTCGATATGCCGTGACAGCGACGGCGATATATGGCTCGGGACACGCGGCAACGGCATATTGCGTGTGACCGGTTTAGGCGCTGATGCCGTGTCGACGCGTTACAGCCACGACCCCGCCGACAAATTCAGCATATCGTCTGACGAGATACAGAGTATCATCATCGACCGCCTCGGGCGCATGTGGATAGGTACCTATGGCGGCGGCGTGAATCTCGCCGTGCGCGACGGTTCATCGGGCAATGTACGATTCCTGTCGGCTGCAAATTCGATGAAAGGCTATCCGATAGCCTCGTGTGGGAAAGTCCGCTCGCTTGCAGCGCAGCGCGACGGCACGGTATGGGCAGGTACTACCGAGGGGCTTGTGGCGCTTGTCTATGATGACGACACCAAGGATGTCAAGGCACGGGTGTATCGTCAGGATGGCGACAATCATGCCTCGCTGTCAGCCGACGACATAGTGACAGTGTATGTTGACAGCCGCGACGTGCTCTGGGTGGGCACCATGACGGGCGGTCTCAACCGCTATGAAGGCACCGAGGGCGGTAAGCCGAAATTTACGGTGTATTCCACGGCAAACGGTCTCCCGTCAAATCATATCAAGAGCATCACCGAAGATAAATCGGGAAACCTGTGGATTGCCACCGATGAAAACATAGTGATGTTCAACAACGAGACACAGGCTTTCAGCGTGTATCTTGAGGACTCCGACCCCGCCAATACGATTTTCTCTGAAAATGCCGCTATCGTGCTGCCCGACGGTGACCCGCTCTTCGGCGCCAACAACGGCTGCTATCGTGTCGACAATTTCCGTAAGTCGGCTGAGTCGGCGGGAAGTCTCCAGCTTGTAGTGACAAGTGTCTCGATTGACGGCAAGGACACTTCGCCGCGAGTCAATCCCGACATGGAAGCCTATATACCTGAAAGCGGGGTGGTGAAGCTCCCTTCGCGGCAGTCGACTCTGACCGTGAAAGTCAATGCGCTCAACTATTCGCTGCAGAACCGTGTGCGCTACCGCTACATGATAAAGGGTGTAAATAATGACGAGTGGGTCAACTGCGGCACTGAGAACACTATCACCCTCTCCGGTCTGCCGTCAGGCGAAAATACCCTCGTCGTGCGCGCCATGCTCTCCGACGACCCTGAAAAATGGGAGGAATGTACCCTGTCCATTATCGTGCCCTCGGCGTGGTGGGCTACCTGGTGGTTCTGGCTGCTGGTTGTCGCCGTAATCGCTGCCGGTGTGGTCCTGTTCCGGTATCTGCACCGCGAAAAGCGTAATCTCGCCGCTGCAGTCGTGGCGGGAGGCGACAATGCTCCTGCCGAGTCGCCGCGCAAGACCATCGTCTTCGAGCCGGGCAAGATCGCTCTCGATGATGACGAGGATGAGAAGTTTGTCACCAATCTTCTTGCATGGATGGAGGAAAATTATTCCAATCCCGAGATGAAGATTGACAACATGGTAAATTCTTCCGGTCTTGGCAGGACCTCGTTCTACAACAAGCTCAAGACGCTCGCCGACACGTCGCCTGTGGAATTTGTAATCGATTTCCGCATGAAAAAGGCGAAGATGTTTATCGAAAACACCAACAAGACTATCGCGGAGATTGCATATCTTACCGGTTATCTCGACCCGCATTATTTCACCCGCGCTTTCAAGAACCGTTATGGCGAGACCCCCACTCAGTACCGCAAGCATTACTGTGGCGGCGCGCAGGCAGAGGAGGGGGAGAAAACCGACTCCGGCACTGAGGCGTGACAAAAATCGCCCTTTCGGGAGGATAATCACCTTTTTTGATAAAAATTCTCGTTCTTTTGGCAGGAAATGCAGTTGGAGATTGGCGAAGATTTTGTAATTTTACAAAACTTAAATCATTAACCGAATCATCATCAAGCGTAGACGCCTAATTGCCTGCATCTATTACCAGACCGGATATTGACCATGAAGGCGTTCCGACAGGATGTTGAACTAAAACCAGTAATCAAGGACACAGCTATGTTTAAAGGAAAAAAATCCGTCTTTGCGGCGTTGCTCGCATCAAGTGCGCTTATGTCATCGGCGCAGGTATCTAATGTCTGGTCGCCCGATCTCGGCAATGGCGAATACAAGAATCCCGTGATTAATGCTGACTATTCCGACCCTGATGTGGTGCGTGTCGGCGACGATTATTACATGACTGCGTCGAGTTTCTGCGACATTCCCGGTCTGCCCGTGCTTCACTCCAAGGATCTTGTCAACTGGACCATCATCGGTCATGCCATAGCCGAGATGCCGGAATATGCGCAGTCGGCTCCCGACCCTTCCCACGGTAATGCCGTGTGGGCTCCCGCCATACGTTACCACAATGGCGAGTATTATATCTATTACGGTGACCCCGACCTCGGCATCTTCATGACCAAGACGAAGAATCCCGCCGGACCGTGGGAGCCGCTCGTGTGGGTTCACAAGGCGAAAGGCATCATCGACACCTGCCCCTTCTGGGATGAAGACGGCAAGGCTTACATCGCCCACGGATATGCCGGCAGCCGTGCCGGCGTGAAGAGCATTCTCGGCATGATTGAGATGACACCCGACGGCACAAAGACCATAGGTCAGGACCGCATGATTTACGACGGTCATATTGAAAACCCGACAATCGAGGGTGCCAAGATGTACAAGCGCGGCGACTGGTATTATATCTTCTCCCCTTCGGGAGGCGTGGCTACCGGTTGGCAGGAAGTGCTTCGCTCGAAAAGCCCCTGGGGCCCTTACGAGGTGCGTAATGTCATGGAACAAGGCTCTACCGACGTGAACGGTCCTCACCAGGGAGCGTGGATTGACACCCCCGACGGCAAGGAAGACTGGTTTATCCACTTCCAGGACAAAGGTCCTTACGGGCGTGTGGTTCATCTTCAGCCGATGAAGTGGAATGAAGACGGCTGGCCCGTAATCGGTGTTGACCCTGACGGCGACGGTCGCGGCGAGCCGGTGATGAAATATCGCAAGCCCAATGTCGGCGGCACTTACAAGGCGGTCAACCCTGCCGAGTCCGATGAGTTTGACTCCAATACTCTCGGTCTGCAATGGCAGTGGAAGGGCAACCCCTCCGCCCTCTGGTATTTTGCCGATGCCAACGAGTCGAAGCTTCGTCTCTTCTCCCACAACACCCCCGATGCCGAGCGTCTTTACGACATGCCCAACATACTTTTGCAAAAATTCCCCGCTCACAATTTCACCGCTACCGCCAAGGTCAAATTCTGTCCCCGCGTCAACAACGGCAAGGTGACTCCGGGCGAGCTCGCCGGTCTTATCGTGATGGGCTACAATTATGGTACCATCGCTCTTGAAAGCCGCGAGGATGGCGTGTATCTCGTCAATATCGACTGCGAGAAAGCCAATAAGGGAGGGAAGGAAGTAAGAGGCGAGTCGGTCAAGATTGATGCCGACAAGGATCTTTACCTCCGTGTACAGGTGAAATACACCGGTGCCAAGAAGCCGACGCAGAAACCCGACTACACAGCTGAGGCTACATTCTTCTACAGTTTTGACGGCAAGAAATTCACCCGTTTCGGCAAGCCGCTCAATGTGCGCGAAGGTCACTGGATTGGTGCCAAGTTCGGTCTCTTCTGTGTGCGCCCGTGGCATAGCAACGATAGCGGATGGCTCGATGTCGACTGGTTCCGTGTCACCAAGTAACATATATTATATATCACGCCATGTTACGTCACTTATCAATAATATCAATCCTTCTCTTCGCCCTGACGGCAGCAATGCCGCTCGGGGCGGCGGAGTATAAACGCAATATCACCGTGGCTCAGGACGGTTCCGGCGACTACACTACCTTGACCGAGGCGATGGAGGGCATACGCGCCTTCATGGACTACACCGTGACCGTAAATATCAAAAACGGTGTCTACCGGGAAAAGCTCGTCATACCTTCCTGGCTTGAGAATGTGGAATTTGTGGGTGAGTCGGTCGACAGCACCATAATCACCTTCAACGACCATGCCAACATCAACAAGATGGGTACATTCCGCACCTACACCGTTAAGGTCGAAGGCTGCGACATGACTTTCCGCAATCTCACCATCGAGAATAATGCCGAGCAGCTCGGGCAGGCTGTCGCGCTTCACACCGAGGGCGACCGTCTCTCATTCATCAACTGTCGCTTCCTCGGGAATCAGGATACCATCTTTACCGGAGGCAAAAACTCTCGCCTTTATTTCCTCGGATGCTATATAGAGGGTACCACTGATTTTATTTTCGGTCCTGCCACGGCGCTTTTTGAGGATTGCACCATCTACTCGAAGCGTGACTCATATATCACCGCCGCTTCCACCCCGAAAGATGTGGAAGTCGGTTATGTGTTTAACCGTTGCCGCCTCAAAGCCGCGCCCGGAGTCGAGAAGGTGTATCTCGGTCGTCCCTGGCGCCCATACGCCTTCACTATGTTTATCGACTGCGAGATGGACAGCCATATAGCCCCGACCGGTTGGGACAACTGGCGTAACCCTGACAACGAATCGACCGCGCGCTACGGCGAGTTTGGCTCGACCGGCGAAGGCGCGTCAGCCGACGGGCGTGTCAAGTGGGCGTCAAATCCCGATGCCTCCACGGCGCGCCGTTACGTTGATGCCGCCATCTTCGATATCAACGACAGTTGGTCACCCGCTAAACCTAAACCCTAAACTATAAACCCTAAACTATAAACCAAATAAACAACTAACACATATCTTGTTATGAAAGTATTAAATAAACTTACCGCCCCCAAGGCAGTCGCTCCCGAAAAAATTATTCAATTCGGTGAAGGTAACTTCCTCCGCGCTTTCGTGGACTGGATCGTAAAAAACATGAATGACACCACCGATTTCAATGCTTCAGTGGTTGTACTTCAGGGTACACGTATGGCATTCCCCATGAATCTTCTTCAGGGACAGGACTGCATGTATCATGTCAACCTTCAGGGTCGTCTCAACGGCGAGGTGGTAAACTCGCTCACCCGTATCGACTGTCTCAGCCGCGGTCTTAACCCCTACGAGCAGTTTGACGCTTACATGGGTCTTGCCGATCAGCCCGAGATTCGTTTCGTGATTTCCAACACTACCGAGGCAGGTATTACCTTTAACGCTGAAAGTAAGTTTACCGATACTCCCTGCGAAAACTATCCCGCACGTCTTACCCAGCTTCTCTATCGTCGTTTCAAGACCTTCAACGGGGCTGCCGACAAGGGCCTTATCATAATGCCCTGCGAGCTGATATTTGAGAACGGTCATCATCTGAAAGATTGCATCAACCGTACTATCGACCTTTGGAAAGAAGACCTCGGCGCCGACTATGAGGCATTCAAGAACTGGTTCAATACATATAATTATGTATGCGCCACTCTCGTTGACCGTATCGTTCCGGGATTCCCCCGCAAGGAAATCAACCAGATTCAGGAAAAACTCGGTTACAAGGACAATGTCGTTGTACAGGGCGAGGCTTTCCACCTCTGGGTTATCGAGAAACCGGAAAACATGTCAATCGAGGAGCTTCGTGCCGAGTTCCCCGCTGAGAAGGCAGGCCTCAACGTGATTATCACCGATTCAGAAGCTCCATATCATGAAAGAAAGGTGACTCTGCTCAACGGCCCTCACACAGTGCTTTCTCCCGTAAGCTACCTGTCGGGTGTCGACATCGTGCGCGATGCCTGCAATCATCCCGTGCTCGGCGAGTATATCCGCAAGGTGCAGTTCGACGAACTCATGCAGACCCTCAATCTCCCGATGGACGAGCTGAAGAAGTATGGCGAGAGTGTGCTTGAGCGCTTCGACAATCCTTATGTTGACCATCAGGTTACCTCAATCATGCTTAACTCCTTCCCGAAATTCCAGACTCGCGACCTTCCCGGTCTCAAGACTTATCTGGAGCGTAAGGGTGAACTTCCCAAGGGTATCGTGCTCGGTCTTGCTGCAATCATCACTTATTACAAGGGTGGAAAACGTGCCGACGGTGCCGACATCGTGCCTAACGACGACCCGCAGATCATGCAGCTTCTCACCGACCTCTGGGCTACCGGTGATACCCGCAAGGTGGCTGAAGGCGTTCTCGCTGCCGACGAGCTTATATGGAAGGATCACGGCAATCTCAACACCATCCCCGGTCTTACCGACCTTGTGGTTGAGTATCTTGATTCCATCCGTGACAAGGGTATGCTCGAAACCGTCAAGACTATCCTCTGATTATGAAGGAATACATAAAGATAAATCCCGCCGACAATGTAGCCGTGGCAATCACTCCCCTCACGAAGGGGGCGGTTATAGAAGTCGACGGAAAGACCATCACTCTCGTAACCGATATTCCTGCAGGGCATAAAGTTGCCTTGCAGGATATCGCTGCTGGCGAGAATGTCATCAAGTACGGTTTCCCCATCGGTCATGTGCTTCATGACGTGAAAGAGGGCTCCTACCTTGACCATAACGATATTAAGACCAATCTTGCCGGTCAGCTCGATTATTCCGACATAAAAATCAACGGTGACGCTCCCGCCGAGGTCTCTGCAACCGAGCCGGAACTCACCTTTGATGGCTATGTGCGCGCCGACGGTCAGGTCGGCATCCGTAACGAGATATGGGTAATCCCGACTGTCGGCTGTGTTAACGGTATCGTGAAACAGATTGTCGACCGTCTTAACGCCGAGACAGGAGCCGAAGGTGTCGACGGTATATTCGGATTCCCCCACAATTACGGCTGTTCACAGCTTGGCGACGACCATGAGAATACAAAGAAGATACTCCGCGACATGGTGCATCACCCCAACGCGGGAGGTATTCTTGTCGTAGGTCTTGGTTGTGAGAACAATCAGCCCAAGGTGTTTGAGGAATTTTGCGGCGACTACGACCGTGACCGCGTGAAGTTCATGGTGTGTCAGGAAGTGGAAGGCGATGAAGTTGAAGCAGGTCTTGAAATTCTGCGCTCCCTCTACAATAATGCAAAGGGATTGCAGCGTACTCCCGTGCCTGCATCAAAGTTACGCATAGGCTTGAAATGTGGCGGCTCCGACGGTTTCTCCGGCATTACCGCCAATCCGCTCCTCGGCGCATTCTCCGATTTCCTCTGCGAGTCGCAGGGCGGTACTACCGTGCTTACCGAAGTACCCGAGATGTTTGGTGCCGAGACAATACTCATGAAGCGTTGTGCCGATGATGCCCTGTTGGGTCAGACAATCGACCTTATTAACAATTTCAAGGAATATTTTCTCAGCCACGGCGAGCCTGTCGGTGAGAATCCCTCTCCCGGCAACAAGGCTGGCGGTATCTCAACCCTCGAAGAGAAGGCGCTCGGCTGCACCCAGAAGTCGGGAAAGAGCCCGGTTTACGGTGTGCTCGAATATGGCGAGCGTATCCACAATCACGGCTTGAACCTCCTGTCGGCGCCCGGTAATGACCTTGTGGCTTCCACCGCGCTTGCCGCAGCCGGTTGCCAGATGGTGCTCTTCACCACCGGTCGCGGCACTCCGTTCGGCACATTTGTGCCTACGATGAAGATATCGACCAATTCCGGTCTCGCCTCGCGCAAGCCGGCATGGATTGACTTCAATGCCGGGGTGCTTGTCGAGGATGAGTCGATGGATGAAGTGCTCGCGCGCTTTGTCAAGTATGTAATCGAGGTGGCAAGCGGCCGTCTCGTAAATTCTGAAAAGAGCGGTATTCATGAAATCGCTATTTTCAAAAATGGTGTAACCCTTTAACCTTAAGAAACAACGATGAAACCTTTTATGGATGAAAACTTTCTGTTGCAGACTGAAACCGCACAGAAACTGTACCATGAGCATGCAGCGAAAATGCCCATCATAGACTATCACTGCCACTTGATTCCCAAGATGGTTGCCGACGACCATAAGTTTAAGTCGATAACCGAGATATGGCTCGGCGGCGACCACTACAAATGGCGCGCCATGCGTTCCAATGGTGTCGACGAGCGTTTCTGCACCGGTACCGACACTACCGACTGGGAGAAATTTGAAAAGTGGGCTGAGACAGTTCCCTATACTTTCCGTAACCCCCTTTATCACTGGACTCATCTTGAGCTTAAGACTGCTTTCGGAATCGACAAGCTGCTTAACCCTACCACCGCACGTGAAATCTTCGACGAGTGTAACGACAAGCTGCAGAACGACCCCAATATGACCGCCCGCGGTCTTATGCGCCGTTACAACGTGGAGACAGTCTGCACGACCGACGACCCCGTTGACTCGCTTGAATATCACAAGCAGGTACGCGACAGCGGCTTCGAGATAAAGATGCTCCCGACTTGGCGTCCCGACAAGGCTATGGCTGTCGAGAATCCCGCTGAGTTCCGCGCCTATGTAGAGAAACTCGCCGAGGTGTCGGGGGTGACAATCAACAAGTTCAGCGACATGGTCGACGCCCTTCAGAAGCGTCACGATTTCTTCGAGGAGATGGGTTGCCGTCTGTCTGACCACGGTATCGAGGAATTTTACGCAGCCGACTATACCGATGCCGAGATTGACGCTATCTTCGACAAGGTATATGGAGGCAAGGAGCTTACCCATGAGGAAATCGACAAGTTCAAGAGCGCTATGATGATTGTATTTGGCGAGATGGATTATGTTTCGGGCTGGACACAGCAGTTCCACTACGGTGCTATCCGTAACAACAACTCAAAGATGTTCAAGCTGCTCGGTCCCGATACCGGCTTCGACTCCATCGGTGAGTTCAACACTGCCAAGTCTTGTGCAAAGTATCTTGACAAGCTCAACAGCCGCGGTAAGCTAACAAAGACTATCCTCTATAACCTCAATCCTTGTGCCAACGAGGTGATTGCCACCATGCTCGGCAATTTCCAGGACGGTTCAGTCCCCGGAAAAATCCAGTTCGGCTCAGGCTGGTGGTTCCTGGATCAGAAGGATGGCATGCAGAAGCAGATGAACGCTCTTTCTCTGCTCGGTCTGCTCAGCCGCTTTGTAGGTATGCTTACCGACTCGCGTTCATTCCTCTCTTATCCGCGTCATGAATATTTCCGCCGCACACTCTGTAACCTTGTCGGTACTGATGTCGAGAACGGCGAGATTCCTTACACCGGCTATGAGGCTGAGCGCGTAAATCAGATGATTGAGGACATTTGCTACAACAACGCTAAAAACTACTTCAAATTCTGATTATGGCTACCACGACTCCACTTGCAGCCGTTAATCAGAAAATGACGAGCTTCCGTTGGACAATATGTCTGTTGCTCTTCCTGGCGACGACTGTCAACTACATGGACCGTCAGGTGCTTTCGCTTACCTGGAAAGAGTTCATTTCTCCCGAGTTCCATTGGACTGATGCCAACTACGGTCTTATCACGGCTGTGTTCTCCATCGTCTATGCCGTGGCTAACCTCCTTGCCGGTCGATTCATCGACTGGATGGGTACAAAGAAGGGTTATCTCTGGGCAATCGGTGTGTGGTCGGCAGGTGCGTGTCTTCACGCTGTCTGCGGTATCGCCACTGAAGGCTATCTTGGTCTTGACAGTGCCGCCGGTCTTGTTCAGGCTACCGGCGACATCGCCGTGACCATTGCTACCGTGTCGGTTTACTTCTTCCTTGTCGCACGTACTATCCTCGCTCTTGGTGAGGCGGGCAACTTCCCTGCCGCCATCAAGGTTACTGCCGAATATTTCCCGAAGCGCGACCGTGCGTTTGCAACCGCCATTTTCAATGCCGGCTCTGCTGTGGGCGCGTTGATCGCCCCCTTTACCATCGGCCCGCTCGCCAAGTATTTCCAGAGCATAGGCTGGGGTAACGGCTGGGAGATGGCGTTTGTCATCATCGGTGCCCTCGGTTTCGTCTGGATGGGATTCTGGATTTTCCTCTATAAGAAACCTGCTGAAAATCCGCGTGTCAACGAGGCTGAGCTTGCTTATATCGAGCAAGATGACGACGCTCCCGATGAAACAGCTAAGGAAAAGGCGGAGATTGAAGACAGCGAGACTGCTACTATCCCGTTCTTCAAGTGTTTCAAATACCCGCAGACATGGGCTGTGTTCTTCGGCAAATTCCTCACTGACGGTGTGTGGTGGTTCTTCCTCTTCTGGACACCCGCTTACATCACCGATGTGTTCAAGCTTTCCACTTCTTCGGGCGAGGGTATGCTCATGATTTTTGTACTCTATCTTATCACCATGTTGTCAATCTATGGCGGTAAATTGCCTACAATCTTCATGGACCGTGCCGCACGTCGCGGCGTGACCGTGGATTCCTATTCCGCACGTATGAAGGCGATGCTCATTTTCGCCGTGTTCCCCTTGCTGGCTCTTGCAGCGCAGCCCCTCAGTTCGCTGTCGCCCTGGATGCCGATTATAATCATAGGTATCGCCGGTGCGGCTCACCAGTCATGGAGTGCCAACATCTACTCTGTAGTAGGTGACATGTTCCCCAAGAGCACCATCGCTACCATTATCGGTATCGGCGGTATGGCGGGTGGTATAGGTTCGTTCCTTATCAACCTCGGTTCGGGTGTGCTGTTTGACTACGCTGCCCAGACCCGCATGGCGTTCATGAGCTATGAAGGCAAGCCTGCCGGTTATTTCGTGGTATTCTGCATCTGCGGTGTTGCCTACCTTGTTGGCTGGGCAATCATGAAGCTCCTTGTACCGCGTTACAAGAAAATCGATCCCACCGCTTAATCCCCACTAACTTATATGAAGCGAGGGTGCATCAGAACTCTGATGCACCCTCGCTCTATTATCTTACTTGTATCGGGCGACCGGAAGTCAGCCCGCATCTCAGTCGAAGAACGCTTCTTCATCGACCAGACCTTGTTCGGAAGGGAGGAGCAGCCCGAATGAACCGTCGGCTCGTTCTTCAAGATTGAAGTTGAACACATAATTCACTCCCGGTTTCCAGTCGACAGTCTTTGCGGCAAGAAGATAACGCTTCTCGTTATCCGGTTTGTAATATACTTCCACGCGGTCGTAGGGATGATTTGCTGTGCGGTTGTCATAATAGTACCTGTCATTCATCCAGTCATAATAGTTGGGTAAAATCTGCAGGGAAGTAGACATCTCATCGCCGGGATTATATTCCGTGGTGAAATTGTCAAATGACACTGCAATCTTCCCGCTTGTGAAATTGTTGCATTTGAGGGTGATTCCCATAAGACAGAGTTCGAGTGGCACTTCTATCGACGAGTTTTCTTCACCAATCTTTATCTCATTTATCTGCCCCATATAGATTGGTGTTTTGCCACGGGTGAGGTCATTGCCGCTTGTATATTTCTCGGTTGCCTGATAATGGTTTGACATGGGCTGGATACCGGCGTCGCCGTTTTGTTCTGAAGTGTATTCCGGCTCGTTTATGGTGTATGTCGTGCCGTGGAAATTGCTGAATGGAGCCCCGTAATGTCCGTCGGGATACTTGTAGACGATCTCTTTTGCATCAGGATAGTAATTGACCTGGATACAATAGGTAGTGCCTTTCACGAGTTTAAACACTACTTTATCGATGTCGTCAAACACTCCGAAAGCATAGGAAATAGATCGTCCCCAATGCTCTTCATTTTTATTCACTTTACTGATAGTGACCCCGATAAGGTCGCGCCCCTCAACCGCGCGACTTTCTGCTGAGCGTGCCGTGATGTTCTCTTCTGTCACGTTAAGCGAATAGCCGAGTTTTACCGCGATTGTGTCGCCCGGTTCTCCTCCCGGCACTTCAGGCGCCGGCTCGGGTTGTGACGGTTTTTCCGGAGTGGGTTCATCCGATGTGCAGCTTGTGAGAATCAACGCAGTCGCCGCCATCACACTTAATGCTCTGAATCTGTACTTTTTTGCTCTGTTCATGGCTTTCTCTTTTTGCTTCTCCTTCCCCTGTCAAAGCGTTATTAATTAGATATAAAAAAGGTGTGAGGAATTGTATTTGCTTTATCTTATTATCAGGTCTTGGCGTACCTATGCAGTAGATAAAGCAATAGCCCCACACCGAACAGGCAATATGTTACCAAGCAGTAGCATATATGTACATCCAGTGTAGGTGCTATCGCTAATAATCTTCACTGCATTATTAAACCGCCAAGTTTGATAATAGAAGATAATTTCAATAACACCTTAAGAAAAAATGTTCGGGTCTGTCTCATAACTCTTTATGCTGGCATACCCTGACCACAAAGATAGTACAATTTTGATAAATCATCAAAATTATGTTTACCATCCGGTTTTCTTAGCAGCCTGGTAAGCTATTTGCTGCAAAGATATCGCCGGGATGTCTCATATTTCATTACATTAGAGCTTGTAGGTGAGCATCAGGCGCAGGGCGAAGGAATTGGACAGCACGTGGGGGTAGTCGCGGTAATGGGTCGACCGCAGATAATTGGAAAATGTGAAGGTGGCATACATCTTTTTCCACACCCGAAGGTCGGCGCGCAGCTCTGTCACGTTGAACGATGCAACCGACTTGTCGCCTTGTGCATCAAGTGTACGGTAATCGACGTTTTCCAGATTGGTGCCGCGACGGTAACCCTTCCATGTAAATAGCCGGTAATACTCGTTGGAAAGCGAAAGTGAGAATTTACGCTTGTCAAATACCAGGTTGACACCCCCCTTTGAGCGAGAATCCGCTTGCAAGATTATAGTTGCGCTCATCAACATCGTAGTAGTCTGACAGTACCGAGCCGAGTATCACGGCATTGGCGTGGGCGTATGCGTCAATCACGAAGTGGTGACGCTCGATGTCGCGAAACATCACTCCGCAGCCGAGACTTGCGGGAATGCCGAGTTTGTAAGGAACTTTTGCAGAAACGGTGGAAATCGTATCGGAATCGTAGAAATCAAAGTGCTGATAAAGTCCGATGCTCATGTGTTGCCGTTCCTTTTCAAGCAGCTCGCGCGCGAGCAGTCGGCCCTTGATTTCGATTTGCCCTAAGAGCGGCTGGGAATTTACTATGTTTACACAACCGCGAAATGTAAAGTAGTCGTAGGGCTTCGTGCTTTTCACCTCGAAACGGTCGCCATACTCTATGTTGATTTCAGCCGCCGCCCCGATACTTGCGTCATATCTCTCATGGCGGAATTCAAGCATACGCGCACCGAGCGAAAACTCCATCGCGAAGTTCGGGGTACCGAACTGCCGACCCGGTGTCGGGCGTACACGCCACGCATCGCCGGTGAGTATTCGCGTGAGACCGCGCATAGGCGAAATCAGGAAGGCGGCAAATTCCCTCCCGAAACGCGCCGCACCTGTAAGGCGGTCATCGAGCACAGCATCCGAAGCACGGAAACACACCTCGCCGATCGCCGCGCCGCCGATAGGGGTGGCAATGATATCGTTGGTAGACGGGTACTCACACTCCATGAACAGCTCCCACATCGCGCTTCCGCCGATGGCAAACAGTTCCGACTTCCAGAAATTGTAGCCGTTGGAGCGCGCCGCGTTGAAAAAGAGGTTGCCGTTGTAAGGATGGGCAAACATGTTGGTGCCGAGCTTGTCGTTGTCCCACTTGAACCCGTGCTTGAAATTTTCCTTGATTGTGTGCAATGATATATAGGCGAAATCACCTTTCTGAACATAGCGGTCAAACGCCCATAGACCGATATTGAAGCCGAACACCTCACCCGCCGCGCGCCAGAAATGTTCCTTGCCGTAATACGCGATGTCGGCAGAGTCGGGAGCTACCTGCGGTGCCACATATATCTTGATGGGCATCTGTGCCCACCCCTTAGCGAAAGAGGCGAGCGCGAATATCATCATCACTAATATCTTATACGTAGCTTTCATAAACAGATAGTTGACCGTTTTGTCATAATAACAAATTTCATCGGGTCAACTGTTCTGCCTGATTGTTAAAAATGGAGGGATAGATATGAAAGGGGCTGTGCCCGATTGAAATGGCACAGCCCCGTGAAATAAACCTAAACTAATTCCCTCCTTGACAGGAGACTCTTTTTACCTTGAAAATTGTACTTTGCGGTTATTCGTGATGTTCCTGCAGATGAATCTTCGACACATTTACTACCGTGTTGTCGCCGCAGCCGCCGAAGTCAAGCACGAGGCTCACCTTGTCCATGTCGATACCCGGCATGTTGACCCACTTGAACTCGCAGTCGTCGTAAGCGGTGAGGGGAACTCTTTCAGCCATGTAATATACATTGTCGTTGTCGCCGCCTCCGGAGAGTACCAGTTTCACTGTCGCGCCGGCAATATCGGTCGTGGAGTTCATGACTATGCGGAAGTCATACTGCTTCTCAGCCGATGTGGTGATGTCGGAGTGGAGTTTCACCTGTGCCTGCCATTGGTCGGTGGTTGCCGTCGGGAAGGTGACGGTGAAATCCTTGTCGCTCTCGACAAATTCCGGGTCGGCTATCTGCGCCCATCCGGGGGCATACCAGAACTCGGTAGTGTAAGTGGCGGCGGTCCAGAGGTTAGCATCGTCAACCCATGTCACGGGAGCTTCAGGCTGCTCCGGCTCCTCGGGCGGAAGCACGGTGCCGTCATCGTTGGCATGGTCTTTGAGCACGATGTTGCTGATGGTGATTTCGGTGTTCTCGGCATTGCCTCCGAAGTCAAGCACGAGCTTGAGCGCGGGAGCGTCGATACCGGGCAGGTCAGACTTGTAGAATATGAAATCTTCGTATGCCTTCAGCTCGACTCTTTCCTCAAAGAGGAAGTTGCCGTCGTCGCCGTCCTGGGTGAGCTTCACTGTCACGCCCGGATGGTCGGTCGATGAGTTGAGTATCACCGAGAAGTCATAGTTGGTGGCTGCATTGACGGCGATGTCGGTGATAAGCGGCATCTGTGCCTGCCACTGGTCGGTGGTGGCTGCCGGGAGAGTCACGGTATATCCCTTGTCGGTCACGGTGTACTCGGGATCGGCAATCTGTGCCCATCCGGGAGCATAGTAGAAGCTGCCGAGGGTCACGTTGGCTGTGCGCCACATATTGAACTCGCTGTCATACTTGAATCCGTTGAACGCCGGTTCGCCTTCAAGACCAAGTATGTAGTGCCATGCGATATTGCCGTTGTCGATTGACAGTTCGATATTGTCGTTGGTAATCGAGTGTACCTTGAACTTCGGGTTGTCGTAAGCCTCGGTGAAAGGCAGGTAGCCGAGCAGGGTGCCTTTGGGGAACACGAGGAACATGTCGGTGCCTTCGGTCACAAGCTGGAACGTGGTCTCGTTAAGTTGCGCGGGTGCCGAGAAGTCCACGCCGTCATTGGGATTGGTGTCGGAGTAAGGGGGAAGCGATGTGATGCCGGTGTTCACGTAGATTGTGCCGCTTGTACCGGGGTCGTAGGTGTACTTGCCCGATGACGTGCCGCCGTTTTCAGCGAAGATGAAGCGGTTTTCATACATGCCCACACCCTCTTTGTTGTGGGGGTCGGCACTCCACCATTCCAGTCCTTCAGTCCCGGAAGGCCCGCATCCGAGGTGACCCTGGAGGTCGGCGGCAAACATCCATGTCTTGCTGTCGCCGTTGGTGAGTCTGCGCATGTAGGGAGCATAATCCACGAGAGTGTTCTCGATATTTATCTCCACTACCTTCGAGCCTTTTGAGATACCGTTGCGGTTACCCATCCTCACTTCAACCTGGTATGTGCCGGCGACAGTGATGATGCCTTTGCACACCGGGCGCGTGGAGATATCCTGCTTGGTGTCGCTTGTGTGGATTGTCCACACCGGGTAATATCCGGGATTGTTGAGGGTGAGCGTGTACTCGTTGGTCTCCTGGTCAACGGTCACTGTCACGTTGATGTCGCTTGCCTCGGGGATGGCATTGGGGTCGACTGTGTCAAACTTGTCGGGGGAGCAGCCCGTAAGGCTGAGTCCGAGCAGTAAGCCGAGCGAAATTATGCTGTTGAATATCTTTTTCATCTTATGCGATTTTCTTGATATTGATTTTTAGTAGTTGTTCTGTTTGAGTGTGCCCTGAGCCTTGTCGATTTCGCTCTGCGGTATCGGCAGATATTTCTTCGACTCGCTCCAGGTGTTTGTGCGGTAGCCGTACTGGTCGGGCACGAGTACTGTGGCAGCCTTGCCTGTGCGGATAAGGTCCCAGTAACGCTTGCCTTCGCCTACAAATTCAAGGTGACGCTCCTCGATTACATTGTCGAGAGTGGCGGGTATCGAGGCTACGCCTGCACGGCTGCGCACCTTGTCGAGATAATCCTGCGCGCTTCCGGCGCCGGCGCCGCGGAGTATCAGTTCGGCTGCGTTGAGCAGGGTCTCGGAGTAGCGGTATATGCGGAGATTGTTGTTCCAGTTAAGTTCGGGAGAAGCTTTCTGGTCGGCGTTGTTGCCGGTGATTGCCACATATTTCTCAAGGAAGAGACCGGTGTCCTGATAACGCTTGTTATAGCTTGCGCCCACGGCTCCGGCGTTCCAGCAGGTAGCGTCGCGGCGTGTGTCGCCTTCCTCATAGCGGTCGTAGGTTTCCTGACGTACCGGGCAGAAGCCCCAGCCGCCGTCATGTCCGTCGGTACCGCCCGGCCAGTTATTCGGGCTGAGAAGGGTGGGAAGCACTGTACCGCCTGCCGCAAGGGGCGAACCCCAGTCGCGTATCGCGTTGTCATCCTTGTAGTTTACCTCAAATATCGATTCGGAGGTCCATTCGCCATCCTCCTTGAAGATGTTGGCGTAGTCGGGGTTGAGGTCGTAGGCAGGCTCGTTGATGATTTCGGTCATGTATTTGAGCGCGGTAGGATAGCGTTCCTCGTCGTTCTGATACATCACGATTTCAGCGTAGAGCATGTATGCCATCGCCTTGGTCACGCGACCGAGGTTGGCGTCGGTCTCGGTCATGGGGAGTGCGTCGAGGGCGATTGCCTTTTCGAGGTCGGCGATCATGAAGTCGTACACCTCGTCGGCGGTATATTGTGTGCCGAGATAGGGCGCGCCTTCAAAGTTGGTCTCGAAATAGACCACGTTGCCCCAGAATTTCCACAGCCAGTTGTAATAGAACACGCGGAGAGTCCTCACTTGTGCCTCGTAGTAGTCGTGATTCTTCTGTGACATGTCGGGTATGCCGTTTGCCATGTAACCCATCACGTCGTTGCAACGCTTGATACCGCTGTAGGCATCGGTCCACAGACCTGAGATTACAGCATTGGGGCGCGCTTCGAAGTTCATCATGTAGTGCCAGTTGGCGTTGTCGGTCTTGTCCGAACCGCCGATCCAGAAGTCATCAGCCATGATGTCGCTCATGATGTTGACGGGATTGTATTCATCCATTGCCCAGTCGGGCCAGTGCAGGGGGTCGTATGCCGCCACGACAGCCTCGGCGATATGGGCGTCGGTGGTGAAATACTCGTCGATGGTGGTCTGAGTAGGCGACTTCACATCAAGAAACGAGTCGGAACATCCGGTGAGGGTCAGTGCTGCGGTAAACAGTGCTGACGCGATATATTTATAGTTTTTCATCTTATTATTCATGATTTTAGCGATGATTAGAATTGAATGTTGAAGCCTACTGTCCATACACGCGGCTGTGGGTAGACACCGTAGTCGATGCCGAGTGATCTGCCGCCCGATGAGATTTCGGGGTCAAATCCGTGATACTTGGTCCAGGTGAAGAGATTCTCGGCTGATACGTAGACGCGGAAGTTTTCCACTGCGACCTTGCGGGTGAGCTGGCGCGGGAGGGTGTAGCTCAACATTATGTTTTTCAGGCGCATGTAGTCGCCGTCGTAGATAAGGAGGTCGGATGATACCCAGTTTCTGCCGTCGCCGCGTACATAGCGCGGTATGCGGTTGGATGTGCCTTCACCGGTCCAGCGTCCGAGCATCCATGAGGGGAGGTTGGAGGCTACGGCGTCGATACGGCGGGTCGCGTCGAAGATGTCGTTGCCTGCAGTGCCCTGGAACATCGCGCTGAGCGCTATCCCTTTCCATTGTACGTTGACATTGAAGCCATAGGTCCAGTCGGGCATGCCCTTACCGATTTTTGTACGGTCATTTTCGGTGAGCTGACCGTCACCGTCCGTATCCACAAAGCGTACGTCGCCCGGTACCGCGTCGGTGAAGTAACCGCCGGTGTATTTGGCGTTGTATGCATCGGCTTCAGCCTGGTTCTGGATGATGCCGTCGGTCTTGAAACCGTAGAAGAAGGGGAAGGGGAGTCCGTTCTGTGCGCGGGTGATGGCGCCTGTGCCCTGGAAAGAGTCAAGGTTTGCCCATCCTTCTGAATTACCGTAGTCGATAAGTTTGTTCTTGAGATAGGTGAGGTTGCCTCCTACGCCGAAGATCCAGTCTCCTACTGCAAGGTTGTAGTTGAGTTCCATTTCTACACCGGAGTTTTCCATCTTGCCGACATTACCTACGGGTACTGATTCGCCTACATAGGCGGGTACCTGCATGTTCATCAGCATGCCGTCGGTGCGCTTGTTGTAGTAGTCGACACTAAATGTCAAAGCGTTGTTGAGGAAGCTGAGGTCGATACCCACGTCGGTCTGGGTCGACTCTTCCCAGCGGAGATTCTTGTTGGGGAGGATGGATGCCTTCACGCCGTTGACCACTGTCTCGTCACGACCGAAGATGGCGTTGTTGCCGGAGCTTGCGAGGGCGATGTAAAGGAAGTCGCCGATGTTTTCGTTACCGTTCTTACCCCAGGAGAAACGCACCTTGGCGTTGTTCCACCATTCGGGGAAGATATCTTTCATGTAAGGCTCGTTCTGGATGTTCCATCCGAGAGAGAATGAGGGGAATGTAGCCCAGTGGTTGTTGGAACCGAAGCGGCTTGAACCGTCGCGGCGTATGGTAGCCTGTACCATGTAGCGGGCATCGTAGTCATAGCTTACACGGGCGAAGAGTGAGGCAAGTTTTGCCTTGGCGTTGGGTGCGCCCGATGAACTTTGGTCTCCTTCGGCTGCCTGACCGGTTGATGCGTCGATATAGGGACGGTTATAGTCGATGATGTTGTTGCGGGCGCCGGAGAGGTATGAGCCGCTGCTCTGCTTTACCGACTGACCGAGGAGTATCGAGAAGTTGTGGTCGCCTATGCTCTTGTCGTAGCTTAGGGTGTTTTCAAGCTGCCATACTGTACCCTGGCTTTTTGACGAGTATGCCGATGAGAAAGTCTGGCTTGCGCCCGAGCGTAGATAATATTCCTTGGTATAGCCGTCGTTACCCCAGAATGAGAGGTCGGCGCCGTAGCTGATGCGGTATTTAAGGTTGTCCCAGATCTGGAGCTCGCCGATGAAGTTGCCTACAAACTTGTGGCTCCATCCCTTGTCGCCGGGGAGTGACATATTGGCGATGGGGTTTGCCATTTCCTGATAGCTGCCGAACACTTCGGGATTGGTCAGAAGAAGTCCGTTGGCTCCGTAAAGAGGCACATAATTTACATTGTCCTTATAATAGTCCAGCTGCTGCTTTGCAAGGTCGCCTTCGAGATAGGGGGTAAGTATCGGGGAGATTGAGAGCGCCGAGCCGAGCGGAGAACCCCAGGTGGAGTTGGTCTCGATACCTTTGCTCTTTACGCGGGCGTAAGAAGCGTTGACAGTGACTTTGAGGTTGTTGAGGAAGTTGCGGTTCTTTGACTCGTCAAACACGGTGTAGGTGTTGTTGCTGCGGAGTGTGAGACGCTGATAGTTGGAGCGGTCAAAGTTTCCGCCGATTATACCTTCCTGGGTGTAGTAGCCGAGCGAGAGGAAGTAGTTTACCTTCTCCGATGCGCCGCTGATACTTACCTGATGATTCATCACGGGGGCGTTGTCATTGAACACTGCATCCTGCCAGTCAAATCCTTCGCCGTAGGAATAGGGGTCGGCGTAGGGTGCGGCGATACCGGCGTTGAGCGAGCCTTCATTCATCATTACGGCATATTCGGTGGCGTTGAGCACGTCGCGGTGTTTCCATGCGGTCTGCCATCCGTAAGAGAAGTCGTAGGTGATGTTGGTTCTGCCTTTGCTTCCGCTTTTGGTGGTGACAAGGATTACACCGTTGGCTGCGCGGGCACCGTAGACAGCGCCCGAAGCGGCGTCTTTAAGCACCTCGATTGACTGGATATCGCTGGGGTTGAGGTAGTCGAGGCCGCCTTCGATAGGCATACCGTCAACGATGTAGAGAGGGTCGGAATTGTTGATTGTACCTATACCGCGCACTCTTACACGTGCGGCAGCTCCGGGCTGACCTGACGATGAGGTGACGGTGACACCGGAGGTAAGACCCTTGAGGGCGTTGTCCATACGCACCGGTGCGGTAAGCGATAGTTTTTCGTCATCGATTTTTGAGATGGCGGCGGTGACCACGCTCTTGCGCTGTGTGCCGTAACCTACGGCAACAACTTCATCAAGCATGGTCGCATCTTCGTGAAGCACGATGTTGAGCGGAGTGGAGTCGGTCACCTTGACTGACTGCTGTTTGTAGCCCACATATTTGAACTCGATTACCGAGCCTTCAGGGGCGATGAGGGCGAAGCCGCCGTCTATGTCGGTCGATACACCGTTGGAGGTGCCTTTGACCATTACGGTCGCGCCGATGAGCGGCTCGCCGTCAGACGCAGCTGTTACTGTACCTGTGACATTGATATCCTTTGCATTGGCGCAGAGGACTGTCAATATCGAAATCAGAAATAATGACAATTTTTTCATTGCATCATGGTTTTAGGTAATTATTGGTTTGTTTATTTGGTTGATTATTCAACGGTGAAGGGTGTGGAAAGAGCGCAGTCGCTGTCACCGCCTATCCAGAGGGTGAAGTCGCCCGGCTCGACTTTCTTGGTCATGTCGGCTCCATAGAAAGCGAGGTCGCTGACCGGAAGGTTGAAAGTGACGGTGGCGGACTCGCCGGGAGCAAGCGTGACGCGCTTGAATCCTTTCAGCTCCTTGACGGGGCGGGTGACCGACCCGGCATGATCGCGGATATATAGCTGTGCTACCTCCGTAGCCTTGTGCTTGCCGCTGTTGGTGAGGGTCGCGCTTGCGGTTATGCAGTCATCCTTTGTATAGGCGTTTTTATCGATGGAGATATCGGAATAGTCAAATTTACCGTAGGAAAGACCGTAGCCGAAGGGGAAGAGCGGACCGAATCCGGCATCAAGCCAGTAGGATGTGTTGCCAAGTGACGTCTGTCCTCCTTCCTGAGGTATGTCGTCGATAAGGGTTTCCGTGCCGTGGGCGGGACGGCTGCCGGCATTCTTGCTGTAATAGATGGGTATCTGACCTACTGCGGCAGGAAAGGTGACCGGAGTCTTGCCGCTCGGGCTTTCCTTGCCGAAAATAAGGTCGGCAAGTGCCGGACCTCCCATTGTACCGGGGTGGAATGAGTAGAGAAGTGCGTCAGACTCGTCAAGCTGCTTCTTGATTGTGAGCGGTCGACCTGCCATTACGACGGTAACGAGCGGTTTGCCGGTGCGTGAAAGGGCTTCGATGAGTTTGCCCTGTGCGCCAACAAGATTGAGGTCGGCAAGACAGTGAGCCTCGCCGGAAAGGATTGATTCCTCACCCACGACAGCGATGACGGCATCGACACCGCGCGCTGCGTTTACAGCGCGGGATATACCTGCCTCGTTCTTGTCACGGCTGTAACCGAGTGCGGGTTCATAGACTACGGTCACGTCATCGCCGTACTCGTTGCGGAGCGCGTCAAGAAGGGTGACAGTGCGGTCTTTTTCGCCGTCAAACACCCATGTGCCCATCTGGTCATGATGCGCGTCGGCAAGCGGGCCGGTGAGGAGTATTCGTTTTACTCCCGAAGATAGCGGAAGCACGTCATTGTCGTTTTTGAGAAGTATCGCGCTCTTGACGGCAGCCTCTTTTGCGGCGGCAAGATGCTCGTCGCAATATTTCACTTCCTGCGGGGTCACGACATAGGGGTTGTCGAAGAGTCCGAGCATGAATTTCACGCGTAGTATGTTGGCGACGGAACGGTCGATGTCAGCCATGCTGATTTTGCCCTCGTCGATAAGTTCCTTGATATGGGCGATATAGGTGCCGCTCTCCATCTCCATGTCTACGCCGGCGTTGAAGCCTTTCATTGCGGCTTCTTTGTTGTCGGCGCAGAAACCGTGGTTGACCATCTCGCCTACGCTTGCCCAGTCAGAGACGACGAAGCCTTTGAAGCCCCATTCGCCACGGAGTATGTCGGTGAGCACAAACTTGTTGCCCGACGCCGGCACTCCGTCATTGTCGTTGAACGATGACATATAAGTGAGGCATCCCGCCTTGCATGCTTCCTCGAAAGGAGGCAGATAGACGTTGCGGAGAAGACGCTCGGGAATGAAGGTGGAATTGTAGTCACGGCCCGATTCGCTGGCTCCATATCCTACAAAATGCTTGGCACATGCCGCCATAGAGGTCGGGTCGGTGAGGTCTTCACCCTGAAAACCTCTTACCATGGCGCGTGACATGAGGCTGGTGAGATATACATCCTCGCCGCACCCTTCGGCGATGCGTCCCCAGCGCGGGTCGCGGGCTATGTCGATCATCGGGGCGAAGGTCCAGCGGATGCCGTCGCTTGACGCCTCGACGGCGGCGATTCGCGCTCCTTGCTCCACTACAGTGGTGTCAAAGGTCGCAGCCTGTCCGAGCGGTATCGGGAAAATGGTCTTGTAGCCGTGAATCACATCGCGAGATATGAGCAGGGGAATGCCGAGACGCGAGCGGTTCATGGCGACACGCTGCATGCTGTCGGCATCGGCAGCCGAAGGCACGTTGAGCAACGAGCCTATATTGCCGGCGGTAATCTGTTGGGTGAAAAGGGCGAGCGCGTCATCGCCTCCCCACATGCTCCGCTGATTGAGCTGACCGATTTTTTCGTCAAGCGTCATCTGTGACAGGAGGTTTTCTACTCTTTCTTCCACAGGTCGGGTGGCATCTTTATACAGGTTTTTGTCACCTGTGCCGCTGCATCCGGCAAGCAGAGCAGTAATGCCGATTACGCTTGCTCCGGCAAGCATAAGTCTGGTAATGCTGTTCATGATGATAAATTATGGTTAGTTCTTCTGAAATACTCTTACATAGTCAATTTCGTAGGTAGCGGGCAGCGCGCTTTCATCCACGCCGTTCATGCCGCCCCAGTCGCCACCCCAGGCAAGATTGAGCTTCAGACCGAAATTCTTGTTGAAAGGCCATGTTTTAGGGTCACCGGCATGGTCATTGGGGAAGTTGAGCAGCAGTTTGCCATCTACGTAGGTCTTGATATAATCCTCTGTCCATTCGAGTGCATAGACATGAAACTCGTCTTCAGCTCCGGGGGTCAGGACTTCATTGGTCTTTTGTGTGCCTATTGTGTGGTTATAGGCTGTGCAATGGATTGAAGATGAGGTACGGTTAGGGTTGACGCCTACTTCTTCCATGATGTCAATCTCTCCACATGCGGGCCAGTTGTCGCCCCCTGTCTGTGGCATCATCCAGAATGCCGGCCATGTGCCTTTACCCTTCGGCAGCTTAAGACGGGCTTCAAAGTAGCCGTAAGTCCAGTAGGTAGAGGTATTGATACGTGCCGACCATACTTCGTTGCCTACCTTTACGGCATGGATTTTCAACATTCCGTCGGCGACTTCAGCAGTGACGACACCGTCGCGCTTGCCTTTTATGTAGCGCTGAAGCTCATTGTTGACGCGACCCGGGTCCCATACTTCATACCACCATTTTGACTCGTCGGGCATAGTCAGTGCAGGGTCGTTGAATTCGTCGTTCCATACAAGTGTGTAACCCTCGGGTGTTACGATTTCATCGCTAAGCTGTGAAATCTCCAGCTCGGCTGACCCTCCGGTATAGTTGATTGTGACGATGGCTTTGCGGGTGGATGCACCTTCGTTTTTATCACAGGTCACGGTAAGCGCGTCATTGTTGGCGGCTGTGGCGTGACACCATGCTTCCGACGATGTCGCTGTCCACGCAACATTGGAGGTGACATTGACCGATGCCGATGACTGCTGTGCGCCGAAAGTGAGTGCTTTAGTTGACAGTATCACCGACGGTTTTGCCGTCTGGGTGAGGGTAAAGCTTTTTGTGGCACGGTTGGCGGTTGTCACCACTAACTCGGCTGTACGGGTGTCAATTCCGGCGTTTGCGCCGACAGTCACTTTTATCTCGGTGTCGACGTTTTTAACTCCTCCGGTAGGGAAGAGCGTACACCAGTCGGCTGATGTTGCGATGCTCCAGTCGGAATCGGCTTTTACATTAATTACTACGGTCTGTGCATCGGCACCAATCTCCATGTCGGCGGGATTGATGGTGATTGTCGCCGGATTGCCGGATGGATTCGACGGCTTCGGCTCATCGTTTGAACTACTGCCGCAGCTGAAAAATGATGCGGTCAGTAACAGTGATGTAAGGAAATAAGATTTTGTTATTTTCATGATAACGGTTGGTTGAATTTTCCGCAAAAGTATCGGGTGAAAAATTTTTATTTAAGGTTTTTGACCATTCACGATTACGTCAAAGCACTAATTTTAATACGTCAAAATTACGTCATTAAGACGTAACTTATGATGGACTAGATTTTTATAAAAGTTAAGTGTTACGTCTACACTTAATTGTTTTTTGCTAAAAATTCCTGAAGGCTTTCTTCGCGTTCGAGATTGAATTTCTTTCTGATGCGGTAGCGCATGGTCTCCATTCCTCGTACCGAGATGTTCATAAGCGGGGCGATTTCCTTGGTGGAAAGATTCATTTTTATGTATGCGCAGAGCAGCACCTCATTATTTGAGAGGTCGGGGTAGCGTGACCGCAGGTTTTTCATGAAATCATTATGGACAAGGTCAAATTCATCCTCGAAACGCTTCATCACATCGTCGGACTGCAGTGACACGTCGATGGAATTTTGCAGCGCAAGTATCGCCTTGCGCTGTTCCGAGCCGGGATTGAGTTTCCCGTAGATGTTACGCAACTCCTGCTTGACATTTATGAGGGTTTCGTTTTTGCTGGCTATGCTTGCCATGGCGTTAGCCATCTCCTGCGATTTGTGCTGCAGCTCGGAGTGGAGTTTCTCTTTCTCAAGCTCCATGATTTTGCGGTCTTTCATCTGCGCCTCTTTTTCAAAGTCGGCTTGACGCTGCGCCAGCTCACGGTCTTTTTCTCTTACAACCCTCCGCTCTTTGACCGAGAGCAGGTGACGCTCGACTTTGATAAGGGCGACTATGAGTATCATCGCCAAAGCCACGTATATGGCGATTGCGAGGCGGCTCTTGTACCATGGAGGGAGAATCGTGAACTCGATGCTGTCGGTGTCGACAGTGCCATCGATAGTGGTCGCCTTGATTTCAAAGCGGTATCTGCCATCTTTCAGGTTGGTGTATTCCTTGACAGTGGCAGGGGTGGGGGCGCTCCATTCCTCGCCGCTGAGGCGGTAGCTGTAGCTGACAAGTCCGCTCCTGGCGTCGTCGGCTATACCGTAGCTTATACGGAGTGAGTTTTGGGCATAGTTGATGGTGATTTTTTCGCGCCGGCACGTGAAGTTGGCGGTATACAGCAAGGAATCGGAAGGGGTGGTGACGCTTACCTCGTTGATACGTGCCGGATGCAGCTTAAGGTTGGTGTCGCGTCCCGGATGTGAGAAATTGAAAAATGTATAGCCGTTATAACCGGGAAATATCACCGTGGAGTCGTTGATGAAATAGAGCAGGTCACCCTCATGCATGGGTGCGGGGAAATATCCGAAGAGAGGCATACGTGCTACCACGGAATTACCTCCATGCGGGTCAAACCGCAGTATCTCTTTGGAGGTCAGTGCATATATGTTTCCCCCCCTATCTTTTTTCAGGCGCCGGAAATGTTTTTTACCTCCGAGTATCTCGTTCATTTCATCGTCAGGCTCGATAGCGCCGGTCTTCAGATTATAGATGTATATGCCTGCTGAGGTCGCGAAATATACGTTGCCGTCGATAAGGCTTATATTTACATCTTTCGTCAGCGACACACTATCGGCTGTCACCACAAATCTCTTTTCTTCAATTACTTTCATTGCCGCAGGGTCGGTGGTGAGACGGCTCACTCCGTCGGCTCCGGCTGAAGCCCATATCTCGGATGGACTTGTCAATACAAAATTGTTTGGACATCCGTCGTAGCCTTGCAGTTTTGCGGTCATTGTCCATTGTCCGTCATGTTTTGCGATGATGTAGAAACCGTCGTAGGCGCCGACAATCGCGCGTCCGCTGCCGTCGGGCATCAGCTTGCAGTCCCAGGAGCCGCATATACCGTCGATATTTCGTGCCGAGGCGCCATTAATCACAAATGTACCCCTGTCGTGGGAACAGATTATCTCCCCGTCGATATTGCGTAATCCCCACACTTGTCCCGTGGTACCGTTTACGGGCGTAAATGAGAACAGCCCGTTTTCCGGGACAGGGGGATAGTTGACCGTGTAGAGCCCGCGGTTAGTGCCGAGATACATCTTGTCGCCCATGATTTCCGTGACATATCCGGCTCCGATGGGCAGATTGCCGTTGCTGAACGTGGTAGCGGGCATTTCAAGCATGATTTTTTCGATACCTCGGTCAAGCCCCGCCCAGAGGTCGCCGCGCTCGTCAAAAGCAAGCGACAGCACGGTATTGTTTTGCAGTCCGTTGTTTTCGTTGTAGAGTTGTGTGAGTCCTGTGTCAAGGTCAATTACCTTCACGCCATTGTGAATGCTTCCGAGTGCGAGGCGGTTGCCGTTGATTGCCGCACAAAAGAGTTCACTTGTACGAGCAAGCTCCCTGTCGAGCTTGTCAAGTCTTTTGAGCGACTTGCGATTGTATAGAAACACTCCCTCTGTTGCCGTCACGATTATGATACCGTCGGGGGAGGGGAGTATGCCGCGTATTCGCTTGCCTTTCAGCAGGTCGGCTCCCGGAGCGGTGAATATGTCGTCGCCGGCGACAAATTTAAGTCCTCGGTCGGTGCCGAGATAGAGTGTCCCGTTAATCATCGCCGAGCAGTCGAGTTTGCAGCTGTCGGTCATCATGACCGCGCGGTTGCCCTCTTGCGAGTATTTCATCACGTTATGGTCGCCCTGCACGTAGATTACATGGTCTTTTTCGTAGATGCCCCAGATATTACCCAGCTCGCGCCTGTGAATAGTGCTGTCGCTAAGGCATATGTAGGTGAGACTGCCGTCAATGCCCGGCTCAAAATATCCGAATTCGTTGATACCTCCCGCATACACCCTCCCTTCGGTGAGCGACACATGGACCGAGCGCAAGTCGGTGCCGTTGTTGAGCGAAAATGCCTTCCAGTCATTGCCGTTGTAGGCATACATCGCTTCCTGTGTTGCGAAAAATACGTAGTCACCTCCTGCCGTGGAGATGTCCCAGGTCTTTGCATTGCGCGACGACGGCTCGTTAAACGCCTTGGCGAAGTGTACGCCGATAGCGTTTGCCGGGAGTGCCGCACAGAGCAGTAGCAGGAGGTAATAGATTTTAAGCATAACATTGCAAAAATAACTTAAATACAATGATGCGAGAAATCTATTGGCGTATTTAACATTTGCGGGCGCCTTTTTAGGGGCGCCCGCTGGCTATGACAGAGAGGTCGGAGAGTGTGTTATTTTGCTTTGAGGGTGACTGTGGCGTCGGAAAGCCCCGGTGACACGGCTTTGACATTTATGTCGCCCTTCTTGCCGTTATTGCGAACGATTAGAAGTGCCTTGCCTGCCATCGCCTTACGGCTGTCAGCCTTGAAACGCTCAAGCGATATAGGGTTACCGTTATCGACACCTTCGTTTTGTCCGGCACCTTCGACGGTGAATGTCACTTCGTTGACGGCGGTCGGGCAGAGGTTGCCATCGCTGTCAAGTATCTCGACGGTGACGAAACTGAGGTCGTTGCCGTCGGCGGCTATAGTCGCGCGGTCGGGTGTGAGGCGTATCTGTGCGGGTTCGCCGGCGGTATTGATTACCTGCTCGGCTACAGTCTTGCCGGCTTTGCGGCTCACTGCCTTTATAGTGCCGGGTTCAAAGGGTACGCGCCACATTACGTGGTACTCGCCGTCGCCCTTCGAGCGCACTCCCTGCGACTTGCCGTTGACAAACAGCTCCACTTCGTCGGCATTGTTATAGTAGGCAAGGAGGTCGACGGTCTGTCCGGGTGTCCAGTTCCAGTGAGGGAAGAGGTGCAACACGGTCTTGTCGGGACGCCATTCGCTCTGATACATGTAGTAGACATCCTTTGGGAAACCGGCAAGGTCGACTATGCCGAAATATGAGCTGCGTGCAGGCCATCCGTAAGGGGTAGGCTCGCCGATGTAGTCAAATCCGGTCCAGATGAACTGTCCCATGACACGGTCGTCTTTCATGCGGCGCAGAGAGTTTTCGTGGGTTGTGCCCCAGGGTACGTGCTCGTTGTCGTAAGCCGAGCAGGCAAACGACGGGTCCTCGTAAGGGATGTCCCAGCGTTTCGGGGCGATGATGATGGAGTCGCTCGGATTCTTGTAGTAGCCACGGGTCATGAGTGCCGACACTGTCTCGGAGCCGAGCAGCGGCTTGCCGGGATAATTTTTTTCGGCATCGTCATACCACTCGTCGTGGTAGTTGAGTCCGATTACATCGAGTGCACCCGACTTGATGAGGTGGTTGCCGGGGTTTGGCTCGTTCATTCCGGCGGTCACGGGGCGTGTCGGGTCGAGTTGCTTCACGATGTCGGCGAGTTTTGCCGTGAGCATGGAGTTGACCGACATCTCGTCGCTATCCTTGGCGAGCTTGTCGGCACCGTGACCGAAGTTGAGTATGAGGTTGGCCTCTTCAAGCGAAAGGGTGTCGGCGGCAGCATCGCTCCACTGCTCAAGCACTTCGTTGCCGATACTCCACATGATGATTGAGGGATGGTTGCGGTCGCGCGTCACGAGGTCGGTGAGGTCGCGCTCGTGCCATTCGTCGAAGAAGCGGGCATAGTCACGTTCGGTCTTGCGCTTGCGCCACATGTCAAATGCCTCGTCCATCACCAGTATGCCCATGCTGTCGCAGAGGGCGAGTACCTCGGGCGCAGGCGGGTTGTGGGAAGCGCGGTAAGCGTTCACGCCCATCTCCTGAAGTATCTCAAGCTGGCGGCGTATGGCGCGGGTGTTGACGGCGGCTCCAAGGGCTCCGAGGTCATGGTGCATACACACCCCGTTGATTTTCACCTGTTCGCCGTTGAGGAAAAATCCCTTGTCGGCGGTAAACTCGATAGTGCGTATGCCTGTGGTGGTCTGATAGGTGTCGACAGTCTTTCCGCCTACAGCCACATCAGTCACGACAGAGTACAGAGCCGGATTGTCGAGCGACCATAGCTGCGGGTCGGCGACACGTGCCGTCTGGTTGACGGTAGCTGACTTTCCTGCCGCGATATTGTCGCTGGCTGTCACTGTCGCCGCCACTTTGCCCTGCGGGTCGATGACGCGTGTGGTGAGCGTCACCTCGGCATCGGTTGCCGATGTGTTGTCGACGGTAGTGGCGATGTTTACTGTTGCGCTGTCGGGAGTGATGTCGGAGGTGGTCACGTATGTGCCCCACTGAGCCACATGTATTGCGTCAAGCTTGCGGAGCCACACGTGACGGTAGATACCGCAGCCGGAGTACCAGCGCGAGTTGGGCTGGTCGGAATTGTCGACTTTCACGGCAATCACGTTGTCGCCCTCCTGGAGCCAGGGGGTGATGTCGTAGCTGAACGAGGCATAGCCGTAGGGACGTGTGCCGAGTTCGTGACCGTTGATGTAGACGGTTGTGTTCATGTAGGCGCCGTCGAAGTCGATGTAGACTTTCTCGCCCTCCTTGTAGCCGGGCACTGTGAATGTCTTGCGATACCACCCGATGCCGCCGGGAAGCGCGCCACCGCCGGTGCCCGACGGATTTTCTTTACTGAAGTCGCCCTCTATCGCCCAGTCGTGGGGGAGGTTGAGGCTGCGCCATGAGGAGTCGTTAAAATCGGGCTGCGAGTATGCCGCCGAATCGCCGAGGTTAAATTTCCAGCCCTCGTCGAAATTAGCCGAGCGGGGAGCCGATGCATCGGCATTTGCACATGCGTTCACGACAAGCATCAACGCTATGGCATAAATTAGATTCAGGATTTTGGTCATAATGATGTGTAAATGTTTTTTGATAGTGCAAATATAGGTAAAATGAGTATAACGGGTCGGATAGTTTGTTCATTAATAGGTGATGAATTGATAAGCCGGGCGTGGCGAGATTATTTTGACAGTCCGATATGATATATGTGATAAATATGACACGATGATAGGTGTAGGAAGAAAATATTTTACAAAATGTATTGAAATATTTGCGAAATTAAAATTTATGCTTAACTTTGCGATGTTTTAACTACATAATGACAAAACTATGGCACTTATCATTCCTCCCCGTTACAAGCAGAAACTGCTTCCGGAGACAACAGAAATAGCTATCAAGGCTATCAAAGAGGGTTTTCAGACAGAACTTGCGTCGGCGCTAAACCTGCGACGCGTCACCGCTCCGTTATTCGTGCTTGCCGGCACAGGTCTTAACGACGACCTTAACGGCGTGGAGCATGCCGTATCGTTCAATATCGATGCAATGGGAGGAAAACGTGCCGAAGTGGTTCACTCTCTCGCTAAGTGGAAACGCGCCAAGCTCGGCGCTTACGGCATAGCCCCCGGCTACGGACTCTATACCGACATGAACGCGATACGCACTTTCGAGGACCTCGATAATCTTCATTCGCTTTATGTCGACCAGTGGGACTGGGAGAAGACCATCAACCCCGAGGACCGCAACCTCGACTATCTGAAGGCTACCGCCGAAAAAATCTATGGCGTGGTACGCGAAATAGAAAGGCGTATCTACAAGCAGTTCCCCCATATCACGCCGGTGCTTCCGGAGAAGCTGACCTTCGTGCATACGGAGGAACTTGAAAAAGAGTATCCCGACCTGTCGCCACGTGAACGCGAGGCAAAGGCGGCGAAAAAATACGGGGCGATATTCCTTATCGGTATCGGCGCCCCCCTCGGCAACGGCGAGCCTCATGACGGTCGCGCGCCTGACTACGATGACTGGATTACACCCAACTCCGACGGCTATACCGGTCTTAACGGCGACCTGATATTCTGGAGCAATGTGCTCGACGCGCCGTTTGAACTCTCGTCGATGGGTATCCGTGTCAGCCCGGAGTCGCTGAAGAAGCAGCTTGAAATACGCGGATGTGAGGAGCGCGCCGGACTTGCCTTCCATAAGGCGTTGCTCAACGGCGAACTGCCTTACTCTATCGGAGGCGGTATCGGACAGAGCCGACTCTGCATGTTCCTTCTCCAGAAGGCACATATCGGCGAGGTACAGGCGTCAATCTGGCCGGAAGACCAGGTTGAAGAGTGCAAGAAAGCCGGGATCAACCTCTTGTAATCTTTCTGACAGCTACGAGACACGCCAGCAGTGTCGCGGCAATTATAACGGGGAGACGCCATCGCGAGGCGTCTCCCTTTTCGCGTTGTGGCGGGATGGTGATTCTCACCGTGTCGACGCTCACTTCCCTTACTGTGTCGGTAAGCGTTACCGTGCGGTAGAGAGTGCGCTGTCGCGTCTCTTTCACCGAATCGCCTTTTACCTCCACTCTCACGCTGTCGAGCATAAAGATGGTGTCGCGGCGTGCCGTGGAGCGGTAGAGCGAGTCGGAGGCGGTTGACTCGACCGGGGTGTAGACTGTGCGTGTACATGCCGCGTTTCCTCCAATGAGCATGAGGACGATGAGTAACACGAATGATGCTTTCATGAGTCAAACGATGATAATTTTCTGTCGCGTGCCGCGATAAATGAATCAAACGAGTCGAAGATGTCGGATAACGCCACGAGCGCGCTGTCGTGACGCTCGCGGTAAAGCTGTGCCGAGCCGTCGCCCGTAGAGTTGAATCCGCGGAGCGCGCCTGTCACTCCCGACACCTCCGATATCAGCTTCAGCTGTTGGTCGACCATCGCGCTCACGCCGAGATTGCCGGGCGACGAGTGGAGCTGTTGCGGTCCGGGAAGCCCGGGCACACCGTGATATGCCACCATCCCGTCGGGGAGCGCCCAATTCTCAGCCACCTCGCCTATAGGCATGATGCGCGACTCCTGGTTGTCGGGAAAGAGCAACACGCCTTTCGCCGCAGTGGAGAGTATGCGGTCGTTTAGAGTCAACAGACGGTTGATGTTGCGTTGCTGTTCGATGACATACTCCACGAAAGAGTGTATTTCACCGTCGATAAATGGGTATAGGCGGAATATATAGGGATGAGCCGGAGCCGTGTACTCGTCGATGGTCTCGCCCGTGGGGGCGAAAAACCGGCATCGCCATTGCGGGGCGAGTTCCCAGCGGATGTGTAGCGGTGCTATGCCTTTCTTGCGTCGGCGCGCTTTTTCACGCAGCAGTGCCGGATGGCGCGACATCGGGGCGATGTAAAAGCGTCCCGTAGCCTCGTCGTGGCATCGCAGACGCTCCGTAGAGTCGAGAGTCCATGTCTCGATGAGGCGGCAAAGTCCCGCCCCGGCATGATAGAAATCGAGATTGTCATTATGCGACTCGCCGGTACTTGGCAGTGCGCGCGACCTGTTTTGCATGAATTCCGAACTGTAAATCTCCCTGATGCGCAGCGCGCGGTTGCGGTCGCCGTGGGAGTGGCGCATCATCATCTGCATGAGCGACAGGTCGTGAATCTCGCCTATCAGCTCCACGTCGTCGCCGGTGTGACAGGAGTGTGACCCGATGAAGAAACGCGCCGGGCTTACCGGGAGAGCCGTTGCCGCCATGCGCTCGCCGTTGCGCTCCGAGATTACCCGCTGTATCGCACATCCAGATATGAGATATTCCTCGAAAGTGCGGGCATCGGTCTCGATGATGTCGGTGTTGCCGCCCGAAGCCTTGCGGGAGGCTCGGTAACATCCCACGACCGTCTTTACAAGCTGGCGTATGATATTGTTGGTCACGGGATTTTCGCCTTTTGTCACTCTCTGCTCGCGTTCGGTCATGTTTCCTTTGCCTTCGACTGTCACGATGTCGCCCCACTGGTCTCCGAAGGTGTAGCGTTTCATACGGAGACGGCGTCCGCGCAGCGCGGCACACTGCTGCCACGCGATAAAGGCTTTCTGCATTGATGTGTTGTTGTTCATGGTGTGATTTCAGTGTAAAAAGATTGGATTGTGGCGAGAGCCGCCGAGTCGATATGGTAGATGTCAGGCTCGTCGATGATAGCCTTGACGGAAAGTGACGCGGCTCCCGGAGCCGGGGTATAGAGCCTCATTTTGCTGCCGTCGATTACCGCGACGGGCGATTCGGGACAGCCGCGGGAGTAGGGCGAACGCTGGCGGAGGGCGATGCGCGAGAGCGGGTCGGCGGTGACGGTGGCGGCTCTTCTCCATCCCTCCATCTCTACGGCAAGCACTTTCACCGTTTCTTCCGGCAGATTGACAATGCCTGTGCCGTCGTCGGCGATTGTGATGGTAAGGCGGTCGCCTATCTCCACGGGGGCGAGCATGGCTGGGTCGGCTGCGGCGACAAGGCGTGAATACCAGTCGCGCATACGCGCCTTGATGATACTCTCCATGTCGTAGCCACTTGAGGCGGTTACGCTGCATCCGGCGTTGACCGGCTGCGGGAGATAGCGCAACCGCCACTCCTGTAGCAGTTGCGCTTCTGTAAGATGCAGTTTCATCGGCAGCACGGTTTACTCTCCGCCAAGACCTTCATCGTCGCCTCCTTCATCAGGATCGGGAGGTGTCACCGGGGTCTCCGGAGTGGCGCTCACCTCGTCGGCGATTATCCTCACATGGGCGGTGGGATAGCGGAGCACCAGGCACGACGCCTCGGTGAGCACTGTCACGCGGGTGTTGCGCTGACCGCTCTTGCTAAGGTCGATGGGGAGTGTGCGGAATGGGAGATGGATATACTTCTGAAGATACTCGGGGTCGATGATCATGCCGTCGTCGGGATGTCCGCAGGCGTCAAAGGTCTCGCTCAACACCACATAGAGCCGCCCGAACTTGGTGTGTATCTCGGTGAAGTCGATGCCCCAGCGTGTCACGGTTTGCGTCGCGCCGACTACCTTCACGGCTTCCATCGATGAAAGCGCCTCGATAAGTCCCGACCCGGCAACGAGTACCTTGCGCGACGAGGCTCCGCAGCCCGTGAATGCCTGACGCGACAGGTTGACAAGCATCTTGGGCGTGAGATTGCCCTTGGTGTAGTGGAAGTCATTGTCGGTCTGATGCCAGATGCCTTCGGTCATGAACACCTCGCCATAGCCCGCGCCCTTGTCAAAGCGGAATCCTTTGCCGAAGAGAAAACTCTTTTCCATGCCCTGACGCATGTCGATTACGGCAAGCTCCTCCTGGTCGGAGAGTGTCCAGCCCACTTCTTTAGCCGCCGCGCTCTGGAGATTTCCGAGTTCGACCTGAGCCTTGAATATCTGGCAGTAATTTTTATGTTTCACGGGTATAGCCTGCGCCTGGGTGGTCTGCACGTCAAGTTCGGCGGCGGCTCGTCCCATTCTTATCACCTTTGTCCCGGCGGGAATTGCGGGAAATTGCATCGATTCGTCTTCGCGGCCGATGAAGCGTACCTGGATGGTACTGTTGTCATCGTCGACGGCTGTCACATAGCACACGCAGTCGTGCTTGCTGTCGCCGTCGGGCACGTCGGGAAGCAGCAGTGTCTCGGTGACGCTGAATATTGCCGCATTGTCGACTTTGAGGGCTCCTGACGGCTTGGAGTAATTGCCGGCGACAGCCTCGCTTACGGCAGACGAGGTGGGCACTGTGTCGACCGAGTAATATTCGGCGATCATGCTCTTGCAGTTGCGCGATGTCCCGGCGCGTGAAATCTGGTCGATAGGTGTAGCCATCGGTCTTACCTTGACTATGCGGCTGTCGATGTCGTTGAGAAGGAGGTCGGGTGCCGTTTCGCGGGTCACGGCGTTGGTGAGGGGTGAGCCGATGACGTGAGATGCGCCGGCGGCTCCGGTTACGATTTTCTGTTCCATGTTGTGTGTTGTTTAGTTTAGGGTTTAAGGTTTAGGGTTAGTCCCAGATGCTTCGGCGAGGCGAGGCGAAAAAGTCGCAGTTGCAGTCGCTGTCGGCGGCAGGGTCTTCTTCAGGGATATCGGCGATGGTAGCGCCGGGGGCTGGCAGAGTCTCGCCGGGAGCAGGTTCGTCCATACGCGAGGATGCTGCTTCATTCAAGCCTCGCAGATATCCTCTCTGCTCGGCTTCTTCAACGGCGGCTTTCAGCGCGTCGTCGGTAACGGTGGGTGAGTCATTGTTTTCCATAGCTGTATCGGTTAATGATTACACTGCAAAGTTAAGCTCCGGAAATGCCGGTTCAATGTACAAATGGGAAATTTTATTCGCTTCCCCTGCGGGAGAAGCGAATAAAAGGTTAGGAGGTTAAGAGGTTAAGAGTTTTCAGTTTTCAGTTTTCAGCGCGTAGCAGTAGGGGCTGCTGGAAGGTAGACCGCGTAGTGAGGGGTGGTGGCGGGCGAGCTTCCACTCGCCCCTACATCGGCTTGTAAATCCGGTGGGAAGGAGTTTTCAGTTGTCAGCGCGTAGCAGTAGGGGCTGCTGGAAGGCAGCCCGCGTAGCCCGGATGGTTTCCCGTAGGGATAATCTGCGTTTAGCCGGGCGGTTGAGCGAAGCGAAACCCCCGGGCGGCATTGCATTAGCTGATGTTTCCGTAGGAATCATCACGGAGCGGTTTTGATGATTCCCTGTCGGGAAACATTTCCACTTTTGCTTGCTTTCCGTGGGTTTCGCTTTGCTCAACGCCACGGCTAAATTTGGATTATCCCCTGTCGGGGATAGAGTTGTCAGATGGCAGTTGTCAGTTTTCAGTTTTCAGCGCGTAGCAGTAGGGGCTGCTGGAAGGCAGCCCGCGTAGTGAGGGGTGGTGGTGGGCGAGCTTCCACTCGCCCCTACATCGGCTTGTAAATCCGGCGGGAAGGAGTTTTCAGATTTCAGTTTTCAGAGGGTAGCGCGTAGCAGTAGGGGCGCCCGGGAGGGCGCCCGCGGGGTTAGTCGGGGACTTTAAGGTCTCTAAGGACCTTAAGCAATGGTTCGGTAAAAAATAGGAACAAAAATGGCGGTCACGCGTTAAATAGAATA
>ERZ826016.68-NODE-68-length-126855-cov-16.049574_pt1 | contig 126855 bp, 101 predicted proteins | sample MGYA00519872_ERZ826016 | MGnify/ENA primary metagenome ERZ826016 (study PRJEB31778, sample SAMEA3449218) | human gut metagenome | biome: human gut; feature: human-associated habitat; material: faeces | place: United Kingdom | collected 2010/2012 ... | reverse complement strand
GAAAGAATACAAATTGAATACATTCACGTAAGCATTTGACAATAGGAATTTATTGGCTACCACCACCCCTAACCCCTCCTCAATAAGGAGGGGAAATTAATCACTAATCATTAACTCACTAATCACTAAAAATCATGGCAGAAAACAAAAAGAGTATTTGGGGAACTATCCTCAAAATTGTAATCGCGGTGGCTACAGCCATAGCAAGCGCAGTAGGATTAACCTCATGCATGGGATAAGTATTTGCTATTTTTGGGGCTATAAACAAAAAAAAGTAGCAAATCATTTGTTATTTAAATCAAAACGCTTACATTTGTCCCCGAAATAAGGACAAAAGACATGAGAACAATTTTAGTAAATACATATTGGTGGTGGCACCGCTTACAACTCCGACAGTCGTAAGGGAGCAGCCTTCATGTATATATACTAAAACATAGAAATACAATAAAAGAGGCCTGTCGCACCTGCGGCAGGTCTCTTTTTTTTATGCCGAAATTTAAAATTAAAATATAAATAAAAAGACAATGAAAACGTATCAGGTTAATGAAGAAGGTTATTACGGTGAGTTCGGTGGAGCATACATTCCCGAAATACTTCACCGCTGCGTGGAAGAACTGAAGAGCGCTTATCTCACGGTTCTGGAAAGCGAGAGTTTCAAAGAAGAATTCAATCAGTTATTACGTGATTACGTGGGACGCCCTTCCCCACTCTATCTTGCCAAACGGCTGTCCGACAAATATGGTTGCAAGATATATCTGAAACGGGAAGACCTGAACCATACAGGCGCTCACAAGATAAACAACGCCATCGGGCAAATCCTGCTTGCCAAGCGAATGGGCAAAACAAGAATCATAGCCGAAACAGGTGCGGGACAGCACGGAGTGGCAACAGCAACCGTATGTGCACTGATGAACATGGAATGTATTGTTTACATGGGTAAGACCGATGTGGAACGCCAACATATCAATGTGCAGAAGATGAAAATGCTGGGAGCGACCGTTGCCCCTGTGACATCGGGCAACATGACCTTGAAAGATGCTACAAATGAAGCTATCCGTGACTGGTGTTGTCATCCTGCCGATACTTACTACGTAATCGGTTCCACGGTGGGGCCACATCCTTATCCCGATATGGTGGCACGTCTTCAATCTGTTATCAGCGAAGAAATAAAAAAACAGTTGCTCGAACAGGAAGGACGTGACTACCCCGATTACCTGATGGCTTGTGTGGGTGGAGGAAGCAACGCTGCCGGTACAATCTACCATTACATTGACGACGAGCGTGTGAATATCGTCCTTGCCGAAGCCGGTGGGAAAGGAATAGACACAGGAATGTCTGCCGCCACTATCCAACTCGGTAAAATGGGAATTATCCACGGAGCCAAAACACTGGTGATGCAAAGCGAAGACGGACAGATTGAAGAACCTTACTCGATTTCTGCGGGATTGGATTATCCGGGTATCGGCCCGCTTCATGCCAACCTTGCCCGACAGAAGCGCGCCACCGTGCTTGCCATCAATGATGATGAAGCTCTACATGCAGCCAATGAACTGACAAGAATAGAAGGAATTATCCCGGCACTGGAATCGGCTCACGTACTGGGGGCATTGCCGAAAATGAATTTCAAGCCCACCGATGTGGTAGTACTCACTGTTTCGGGACGCGGAGATAAGGATATGGATACATACATTAACCACATAGACGAAGAATAAAAATGAAAACATTCAAATACACCACCAATACCAAACAGCTTCTCGGCGATTTACATACCCCGGTAAGTATCTATCTGAAAGTGCGTGACAGCTATCCGCAATCTGCATTGCTAGAAAGTTCCGACTACCATGCCGGAGAGAACTCCCTGTCGTTCATCGCCCTTTGCCCGTTGGCAAGCATCGGCATCAACAGCGGAATCTGTACCGCCAAATATCCCGATAACACGAGTACAAAAGAAGCCGTTACAGAACAGTTCACCGTAGGCGATGCCATGAGCAGATTCATTAGCGAGTTTAAGGTAACAGGACAATATGCCGATGTTTGCGGACTGTTTGGCTACACCACTTTCAACGCCGTGAAATACTTTGAAAACATTCCGGTTATCGAAAGCCATGACAAAAAGAATGATGCACCCGACATGCTTTACATTCTCTACAAATACATCTTGCAGTTCAACCACTTCAAAAACGAGCTCACTTTGATAGAACTGCTTGCCGAAGGCGAAGAAAGTAACATGAATGAAATAGAATCCATGATTGAGAACCGCAATTTCGCTTCTTACAACTTCTCTGTTACCGGCCCTGTGACAAGTACCATTACAGATGAAGAACACAAAGCAAACGTGCGCAAAGGAATAGCCCACTGCATGCGCGGCGATGTGTTCCAGATTGTTCTTTCCCGCCGTTTCATCCAGCCTTTTGCCGGAGACGATTTCAAAGTGTATCGCGCACTCCGCTCCATCAATCCTTCTCCTTATTTGTTTTATTTCGATTTCGGAGGTTTCCGTATTTTCGGTTCCTCTCCCGAAACTCATTGCAAGATAGAAAACGGACGTGCCTACATAGATCCCATAGCAGGAACAACGAAGCGCACAGGCGATGCACGCAAAGACAAGGAACTGGCGGATATACTTCTTGCCGATCCGAAAGAGAATGCCGAACACACCATGCTGGTAGACCTTGCCCGCAATGACCTCAGCCGCAACTGCCGTGACGTGAAAGTAGAATTTTATAAGGAACCGCAATATTACAGCCACGTAATCCACTTGGTGAGCCGTGTCAGCGGAGAACTGAACCGGGGAACAAACCCGATCAAAGCTTTTATAGATACTTTTCCTGCGGGAACTCTGTCCGGAGCACCGAAAGTACGTGCCATGCAGCTCATCAGCGAGATAGAGCCGCATAATCGCGGAGCTTATGGAGGCTGCATCGGTTTTATCGGACTGGACGGAACACTGAACCAAGCCATTACCATCCGCACATTCGTGAGCCGCAACAATGAACTTTGGTTTCAGGCAGGCGGTGGGATTGTTGCCAAGAGCAACGAAGAAGGCGAACTGCAAGAAGTGAACAACAAACTGGGAGCTTTGAAAAAAGCCATCGACTTAGCTGTAACATTAAAAAACTAAAAGACATGAAAAAGATATTGTTATTCGATAATTATGATTCCTTTACCTACAACCTGCTGCATGTAGTGAAGGAACTGGGATATACCGATGTAGACGTGTGCCGCAACGATAAGATTTCCCTTGAAGATGTGGATAAGTATGATAAAATCATCCTTTCACCCGGTCCCGGTATCCCCGAAGAAGCCGGAATACTCCTCCCGCTTATCCGTAAATATGCACCGACAAAAAGTATTCTCGGTGTGTGTCTGGGACATCAGGCAATAGGTGAAGCTTTCGGAGCAAAGCTGATTAACCTGAAAGATGTATTCCACGGAGTAGCAACCCCGGTTCACATCGTGAAAGACGATTTGCTTTTCAAATGGCTGAACAGAACCATTGAAGTGGGACGGTATCACTCATGGATTGTCGGCAAAGAGAACTTTCCCGATTGCCTTGAGATTACATCGGAAGACGAAGAAGGCGAAATTATGTCGCTCAGGCATAAGGAATATAAAGTAAGGGGAATACAGTTTCATCCCGAATCTGTACTGACACCGCAAGGAAAAATCATCATTAAAAACTGGTTGGAGGAATAAATCATGAAAGATATATTATATAAACTGTTCGAACATCAATATCTGGGACGGGATGAAGCCCGCGAAGTGCTTCAAGGCATTGCACAAGGCAAATACAATGATGCCCAGATTGCATCACTCATCACCGTATTCCTGATGCGCAACATTTCGGTGGAAGAACTAAGCGGTTTCCGTGAAGCCTTGCTGGATATGCGCGTGCCTGTGGACTTATCGGAATACAACCCCATTGACATTGTAGGAACGGGAGGTGACGGCAAAAACACTTTCAATATCTCCACTACCGCATGTTTCGTTGTGGCAGGAGCAGGATTCCCGGTGGTGAAGCACGGTAACTACGGAGCCACCTCGGTTAGCGGTGCAAGTAATGTCATAGAACAACACAGAGTAAAGTTTACCTCGGACATCGACAAATTGAAAGAGTCTATGGATAAATGCAATATCGCTTACCTGCATGCGCCTTTGTTCAATCCCGCCCTGAAAGCCGTTGCACCTGTCCGCAAAAATCTCGGGGTACGTACTTTCTTCAACATGCTTGGCCCGTTAGTAAACCCTGTGCGCCCTCAATATCAGCTACTAGGGGTGTATAACCTTCCGCTTTTACGCCTTTACAGCTACACATTTCAGGAAAATAATACTAACTTTGCGGTAGTACACAGTCTCGACGGGTATGACGAAATTTCTCTGACATCGGAATTCAAAGTAGCCATGCCTACCAATGAGAAAATTTACACTCCCGAGGAGTTAGGTTTCAACCGTTACAAGGAAAGCGACCTTTATGGAGGAGATACCCCCGAAGATGCTGCCAAGATTTTTGACAATGTATTGAAAGGCATCGCCACCGAAGCACAAAAGAATGTAGTAATCATCAATGCAGCCTTTGCCTTGCAAGTTATGAATCCGGAAAAGGATATGGAAGAATGTATCGGCATGGCACGCGAATCGCTTGAAAGCGGGCGGGCATTGAAAGTGTTTAATACATTTGCCGAGATAAACAAAAAGTAAAGAAATTCATTATGAAAGATATATTAGAAGAAATCATAAGCCGAAAGCAAGTGCTGCTTGAAGAACAAAAAAAGATTGTCGGCATGGAGCAATTAGTGGAAAGTGCACAAGAAAACATTCCCCGTCTGTCCATGCGCGAAGCACTTCTGTCCTCCCCCACGGGAATCATTGCGGAATTCAAACGCAAATCTCCTTCCAAGGGATGGATAAAAGCACAGGCATTGGCGGAAGAAATTGTCCCTGCCTATGAAAGAAACGGAGCGGCAGCACTCTCCATTCTGACCGATGAACCTTTCTTCGGAGGCAGTTTGAAAGATATACGCACGGCTCGTCCGTTGGTGGATATTCCTATTTTACGGAAAGATTTCATCATTGACGAATATCAGCTTTACCAAGCTAAAGTGGTAGAAGCAAACGCCGTGTTGCTCATTGCGGCAGCACTCACCCCGGAGCGTTGTGAAGAACTTGCCGCCTGTGCCCACGAACTGGGTTTGGAAACATTACTGGAAATACACAGTGAAAAAGAACTGGCATACGTAGGTGAAAACATCGACATGGTGGGAGTAAACAACCGCAATTTGGGAACATTCCATACCGATGTGGAGAACTCTTTCAGGCTCATATCGCAGTTACCTAAAGATACGGTGCCGGTTTCGGAAAGCGGAATTTCTTCGCCCGACACCATGAAACGGCTACATGACGCCGGATTTAAAGGTTTTCTTATCGGAGAAAACTTTATGAAAACAGATGATCCGGGAAAAGCGCTGAAAGAATTTATAGCAGAATTCCAACGATAAAAACGAAAGACTATGATTATCAAAGTATGTGGTATGCGTGAGGCCGAAAACATCCGCGAAGTAGAGTTGCTGGGAGTAAATATGATAGGTTTTATTTTCTATCCGAAATCTCCGCGCTACGTAGACGAAATGCCGGGCTACTTGCCCGAACAAGCCAAACGGGTAGGAATCTTTGTCAACGAAAGCAAAGAAATGGTACTCACGCTGGCAGACCGTTTCGGGCTGGACTACATACAACTTCATGGTACCGAATCACCCGGTTACTGCAAATCCATAAAGAATGCAGGACCGGGAGTTATCAAAGCTTTTCCCATAGGAGGCATTCCCGACCTGCACAATGTGAAAGAGTATGAGGGAACATGTGATTACTACCTGTTCGACACCAAAACACATCACAAGCACGGAGGTACGGGAAAACAGTTCGACTGGTCCGTGTTGAGCTTCTATCACGGGAAAACACCTTTCCTGCTCAGTGGAGGCATTAACCCGTTCAGTGCACGCGCATTGACAGAATTCCACCACGAAGCACTTGCAGGATATGACCTGAACAGCCGTTTCGAGTCTGCACCCGGGGTAAAGAATATCCAATTATTATCTTCTTTCTTAGACGATTTAAAAAACAAATAAGATTATGAACAGAATCAATCAGCTTTTCGGCAGCAAGAATAAAAAAGGAATACTTTCCATCTATTTCACAGCGGGTTATCCCACTCTCAACGGAACTGTGGAAACAATCAAGGAACTGGAAAAAAAGGGTGTGAACATGATAGAGATAGGCATCCCGTTCAGCGATCCTATGGCAGACGGCCCTGTCATTCAAAACGCAGCTACGAAAGCCCTGAAAAACGGAATGACTCTCAAACTTCTTTTTGAACAACTGCGCGACATCCGCAACAGTGTGAATGAAGTGAAAATACCGCTAATCCTTATGGGCTACCTTAATCCCATTATGCAATATGGTTTCGAGCATTTCTGCCGTTCATGCGTGGAATGCGGCATAGACGGTGTTATCATCCCCGATCTCCCTTTCAAGGATTATGAGGAGCATTACAAACTCATTGCAGAACGTTATAACATCAAGGTTATTATGCTCATCACCCCCGAAACAAGCGAAAAGCGAATCCGCCAAATAGACGAACACACAGACGGATTCATCTACATGGTATCAAGTGCCGCAGTGACAGGAGCACAAAAAGATTTCGACACAAGCAAGCGTGCCTACTTTAAACGCATCGAGGATATGCATCTCAATAATCCGCGCATGATAGGCTTCGGCATTTCAAACAAAGAGACTTACGATGCTGCCTGCGAGTATGCGGCAGGTGCTATCATCGGGAGTAAATTTGTGACACTGCTGGGTGAAGAAAAAGACATCCCTACAGCCGTAGACAACCTGCTTAAAGCCATAAATAAGTAACACTTTGAACACGGATTTAATGGTTTTCACTAAATCCGTGTATTTTTTCACATTTTTTCTCTTATCTTTGCCGTGAACAAAAAACAAAGCTCGCCGCATGATACCAAAAGATTGTCCATCCGTACTGCTTATATACACTGGCGGAACTATCGGTATGATAGAAAATCCCGAAACCGGGGCGTTAGAGAACTTCAACTTCGACCACTTGCTGAAACACGTCCCCGAACTCAAAAGATTCAATTACCAGATATCCACCTATCAGTTTGATCCACCTATCGACTCATCCGATATGGAGCCTGCACTGTGGGCCAAACTGGTAAAGATTATCAGTAGCAACTATGATAACTTCGATGGTTTTGTGGTTCTGCACGGGACGGACACAATGGCTTATACGGCATCGGCACTAAGCTTCATGCTCGAGAATCTGAGCAAACCTGTTATCCTCACCGGAAGCCAGTTACCCATAGGCATGCTGCGCACCGACGGAAAGGAAAACCTGATAACCGCCATTGAGATTGCCGCCGCCAAGCGCGAAAACGGTTTGCCAATGGTTCCCGAAGTATGTATTTTCTTTGAAAACCACCTGATGCGCGGCAACCGCACAACAAAAATCAATGCCGAAAACTTCAATGCATTCCGTTCTTTCAATTACCCGGCGCTTGCCAGAGTGGGCATACATATCAAATATGAACCCAACCTGATACGGCAACCTGATTACAGCCAACCACTCAAACCTCATTATCTGTTTGACACCAATGTGGTGGTGCTCACCCTTTTTCCGGGAATACAGGAAAGCATTATTTCGTCCGTGTTACATGTTCCGGGATTGAAAGCTATCGTACTGAAAACCTTCGGTTCGGGAAATGCCCCGCAAAAAGAATGGTTTGTCAATTTGCTGAATGAGGCTACCGAACGGGGAATTGTGATTGTCAACATCACGCAATGTTCATCGGGAGCGGTAGAAATGGAAAGATACGAAACAGGAATGCACCTGCTCCAAGCCGGAGTAATCAGCGGATACGACAGTACTCCCGAAAGTGCTATCACTAAGTTAATGTTCTTACTGGGACACGGACTGGACGAAAGAGAAGTGCGTAACCTGATGAATACATCCATTGCCGGAGAAATTACCAAGTCATGGGAAAGATAAAACAGTTTGTCCTACTTGCAGGAATACTTTTGCTAACAGGGTGTTCGCACAAGAAAAGCCCTGCAAGTTCTGCCAACAATTTTCCCGTTACAGACACGGTTGCAACAACCGACACTCTCCTGCCCCAACTGCCGGAACCCGGTGAAACCGAACAGCAATTACTGGCTCTCGGACTAGTGGATATTCACGAGCTATCACCCGATATACTGGTGGAACTGAAATACGCAACTGCCCACAATTTCACGAAAGATACTGTTTACACAGACTTCAATAAGGCTTATCTGGTGAGGGATGTTGCCGAACGGCTGAGCCGGGTTCAAAATAAACTGAGCAAAACATTTCCCGGATATAAATTGTTGATATACGATGCTGCACGTCCTCTCTCCGCACAAAGGAAATTATTCGACAAAGTGCGTGGAACGGCAAACAGCAAATATGTGGCCAGCCCTTCACACACCGGATTACATAATTACGGCGTAGCAGTAGACCTGACCATTGCGGATTCTCTGAACTGTCCTATCGACATGGGTACGGGATTCGACTATTTCGGAATCGAAGCCCACACCACCAATGAAGCGCAACTGATTGAAACAGGCAAGCTGACAAGGGAACAGGTTGACAACCGCCTGTTGCTCCGTAAACTGATGCGTGAAGAAGGTTTCAGGGTATTGCCCCATGAATGGTGGCATTTCAATGGTTACACATTGAGAGACGCAAAAGCTAAATTCAGATTATTGGACTTTTAAAACAGTTACGGATATGTATGCAAACAAAGTAAAGAAAGTAGCCGCCATTCACGACCTTTCGGGCATGGGACGTGTGTCTCTCACAGTAGTTATCCCCATCCTTTCATCTATGGGATTCCAAGTGTGTCCGCTACCCACCGCCGTGCTTTCCAACCATACGCAATATCCTCATTTCTCTTTCCTCGACCTCACGGACGAAATGTCCAAAATCATAGAAGAATGGAAAAAACTGGATGTGCAGTTCGATGCCATTTACACCGGTTATCTGGGTTCACCGAAACAAATACAGATCGTATCGGATTTCATTGACGGTTTCCGGCAGGCAGACAGCCTTGTGGTAATAGATCCGGTATTGGGAGACAATGGCAGGTTATATACAGGTTTTGATGAAAAGATGATTGTAGAAATGCAGCAACTCATCACAAAAGCCGATGTTATCACCCCCAACCTGACGGAGCTGTTCTACCTTTTGGGCAAACCCTTCAAAGAAGAAAACAGTGATGAAGAGCTGAAAAGCTATCTGCGCGAACTGTCCGACAAAGGCCCCGAAGTAGTTATCATAACCAGTGTACCCGTCCGGAATGATCCTCATAAGACATCGGTTTATGCTTATAACCGCCAAGGCAGCCGTTATTGGAAAGTAACCTGCCCTTATCTGCCTGCACACTATCCCGGCACGGGAGATACCTTTACGAGTGTTGTAACAGGTTCGCTGATGCAAGGAGACAGTCTGCCAATCGCATTAGACCGCGCCACGCAGTTTATCCTGCAAGGTATCCGTGCCACTTTCGGATATGAATATGACAACCGGGAAGGCATACTGCTCGAAAAGGTGCTGCACAACCTTGATATGCCTATTCAAAGCAGTAGCTATGAGTTGATTTAATTCCCTTTCCTTTTCCTTGCAAAAATAATAAGCCGGATAGACTGGTCGTAAGTAATATAATTCCATACCCAGTTTATCAAGACCACAAGTTTATTCCTTACTCCGAGAATAGAACGGAGGTGAACGGTCATCCACACCACCCACGCAAGAAAACCTTTCATCTTCACCGAACGGAAATCGGCCACCGCCTTGTTTCTTCCTATGGTTGCCAATGAACCGAGATTTTTATAATGGAAAGCTTTTGGTAACTGGTTATGCTCTATGCGTTGAAGATTCTCCGCCAGAAGTCTGCCTTGCTGAATGGCTACCTGCGCCACTTGCGGATGTCCGTTGGGATAATCCGGTTCGGTCATGTAGCAAACGTCGCCAATGGCAAACACATTGGTCAATCCTTTTACCTGATTAAATTCATTTACTTTGATGCGTGCTCCGCGTGCAAGGAAATCATCTCCGATGTTCTTGAACGAAACAGCCTTTACACCGCTTACCCATACCACCGTCTTTGTCAAAATAGACTCTCCCCCTTCAAGGATAACCTTGTCTCCTTCGTAGTCGATTACTTTGGTATTCAACATTACCCGGACACCCATTTCACGCAAAAACTTCTCTGCTCCACCCGACGACTCCGTTGACATGCCACCCAGCAAACGGGGCGAACCTTCTATCAGGAAGATATTAATATCCTCATCCTTCAGGTCGGGATAATCTTTCGGAAGAACGAAACGTTTCATTTCCGACAATACCCCGGACACTTCCACGCCGGTAGCTCCGCCACCCACCACCACGATGTTGAGCAACGCTTGGCGTTCCACCATATCTGTCGTGGTTAGTGCTCTTTCAAAATTACTTAAAAGCACATTGCGCATGCCGAGTGCCTCCTCAATGGATTTCATCGGCAAAGAACGCTCCATTACATGCTCGTTGCCGAAATAATTGGTTGTTGTCCCGGCAGCAAGTACCAGATAATCATAATGCAACACTCCGATAGAGGTTTCTATCTTATTATCTGCGGGAAGAACGGCTTTCACCTCCGCCATGCGGAAATAAAAATTCTTTCTTCTCTGAAATATTTTTCTGAAAGGGAAAGAAATAGAACTGGGTTCCAGTCCGGAAGATGCCACTTGGTAAAGAAGCGGTTGGAACTGATGATAATTGTTCTTATCTATCAACACAACCTGAAAATCGCTTTTCTTCAATTTGTTTGCCAGTTTCAGTCCGCCGAAGCCACCGCCTACGATGACCACCCGTTTCTTATTCGTGCTTGGGATGTTGAAGCTCATAATACTTATAAATTAATATTGTTTTGTTATCATTACAAATAGAACAAAACCACATTAACATTAGTTCCGCCAAGAGCCGTTTCTTAACAATTAGTAAACTTATCGGTCTTTCCTTCCAGGTATTGGGTTTTAAATATGTTGACGCAAAGGATGAAAACGGCAAGCAGCAACGGACCGAATATCACTCCCATGAAACCGAAAAGGGACAAGCCTATGACTACTCCGAAAATAGTTATCAACGGGTGGGTATCCGCCATTTTCTTTTGCAACATGAACCTTATCAGGTTATCCACCTGAGTGATGACAAGCGCAGCATAGGCAAGTAACCCGACAGCATGCACCCAATCGCCGGACAAACCCATGTAAATCACTATGGGAAACCACACAAGCGCAGTGCCCACAATGGGAATAATAGTAGCAAAGCAAGTGAGGAAGCCCAGAAGCAACGGACTGGGAGCCTGAAAAACATAATAACCGATCATGGCAATGCCTCCTTGTATCACGGCAAGCAAAGGAATACCGATTGCATTGGATTTCACAATCATGTTTATCTCATTCAAGATATGTTTTTTATTGGTGGAGTTAAACGGTAACAAGTCATTCACATAACTTTCCATTTTATCACCGCCGATAAGCATAAAATATAAAACAAATATCAACACGAACACATTCACCACAAAACTGCTGATGCCTCCCATAAGCCCCTGTCCCAGTTTGGGCAGGAAAGAAACTACCGAAGACAGGTTATCATTGGCAAGCACATCATATCCCGTCCGTTCACGAATCAAGGCGGCAAACTGTTCAATAGGCCCTATGAACGCCTGAGGGTCCAGATTGATGGACTGTACTTTGTTGATAACCAACCACACGGCAAGAGAGAGGGGTATGAGGAAAAACAAAACCGTTTCGAGCAACAGCAAAATAGCTGCAACACTCCGTCTCCATCTTCTTTTAAGGGTGAAATACCTCATTTGATTCCTTAAAAGAGTATAGATAGTGATTGCTCCCAGCAGTCCGCCCATGAAAGGCGTTATCTTGATAAAAATGACCAATCCCAGAATCAGGATAATGGCTATAAGGGAGTATTTCCAATATTTTTCCTGTACGCTCATTGTTTCTTTGAATTTTATATCCATAAAAAACAATGATGTACAGAAAAATGTTTATTATCCCATGAACAGCTCCACTGCCATGCAAAATTCATGGGGAACATCAAAAGGAAATTCTATCCCGAAATCAACTGCTTTCTTATAGCCGAACTTAGGGTAATAGTCTTTATGCCCCGGCAGAACAACCGAACGGTATCCGAAAAGGATGCCTTCTTTTTATGTTTTTTCGTTTTTACCTTCAAATGTTCATTTAACATTTAGTTTATTCACGATAAATAAGTTACGATGAATGTTTAACATTTCTAATCTTCACTTTATCTTCACTTTTGATGCACTTTTATGGTTAGAGTTATTTCAATCGACTGCATGTTTATTTCAATCAACAGCATGTTTAACCGAAAACAACAGGTCATTTAAAAAAAACATAAGGACAACTAAGTGAAAACGACGGGACATTTAAGTGAGTCAGTGTACACTGACCGGCGAGACGGTGTACAGTAACTCGGTAGTTACAGTAGTGTAACTGGCGAGAAGACGTAGTGCAACTTGGGTTAGACAGGGATTTTATGAGCGAAACCGCAGGTTCTTGGCTTCTCATTCATACTGTAAATATACGAAATATTTCTGTAATTTCCAAATTTCAGGGCAAAACAAGTGCCCAAAAAACACAGCAGTTTACAGTATTTCCTTATTTTTTCTTTTGAGAGCAACATTCATAAAATGAACATTTCGTGAAGATAAAGTGGAGATTAGAAAAGTTAAACATTCACCGTAATCATCTAAAAAGCAAATGCCTTTATGTTAAATGAACATTTGAAGGCAAAAACGGATATAACATAACTATTGTTCTTTTCAAGACGAGAAGTACTGTGTTTTATCCAATGGATTGAAAAAAAATCTTAAGTGGGCGAATATTGGCCGCATTTTCTTCTTCTTTTTTTAAATTGGCTGATAAAATTATATATCTTTGCCCGCAATTTTATTAATAAATAAGAAAACAATTATGAACGAATTAGTAGCAAAAATCAAAGAAACAACAGAAGCATTTTTCAATGATGCTAATCTACAAGCTGAAAAAGGTAACAAAGCTGCAGGCACTCGTGCCCGTAAAGCATCTCTTGAATTAGAGAAGTTATTGAAAGAATTCAGAAAAGTTTCTCTTGAAGATTCAAAGAAGTAAAAAAGAATAGGCGGAACAATTTGATAAATGTTCCGCCTATTTTAATTTTCTCAGAAAGATAAATTAAAATCTTTCTTTAGTTTTATATCATTTGAAGAAGAACCTATCATAACTTCAAACTCTCCCGGTTCCACAACTAACTTCATATCTTTATTATATAAAGCAAGGTCTTTTTCGCCTAAAACAAAGGTTACTTTCCGGCTTTCACCTTTTTTCAATGCTATGCGCTCAAATGCTTTTAGCTGAATAGGAGCAGTGACAACGGAGCTGACTTTATCGCACACATATAGTTGGATAACTTCTTCGCCATTCCGATTACCCGTATTTGTTACTGTGCAACTGATCGTTTGGAGATTGTCCTTGTTGTTACCCGGTATAAGCTCCAGATTGCTGTAAGTAAAGTTTGTATAGCTCAGTCCGTAACCGAATGGATGAAGCGGGGTTGCTTCACCTTCCACATAGTTGCGGTATTTTCCTTGCGAATAAAACAAGGGTAATTGACCTTCACTGCGGGGAATGGAAACCGGTAAGCGTCCTGCCGGATTATAATCTCCAAACAAGATGTCGGCGATGGCTGCACCACCTTGTTCGCCGGGATACCATGCGGTTAATAATGCTTGTGCTTTTTCTGCTGCAAGATTCATGTTGAGCGGACGTCCCTGTATATAGATAACTATCAGGGGTTTGCCGGTTGCTGCAACAGCTTTTATTAATTTTTCCTGATCCCCTAATAAGCGTAATGTATTGCGGTCATATCCTTCACCGCAATCCATGTCGGAAAGTAATTGGTCTGTACTGCCGGAAACTGTAGCAGCACCCGTGGCAATGTATTTAGTTTTAAAGTCGCGTGCACTCGAACCTCCTACAACCAGTATCACTGCATCCGATAAACGGGCAGCGTTTACACAAGATTCAATGTCGGTTTGCGTAGTGTCGCGAATGGCACAACCTTTCACATAAGTGACTTTGGTAGTGGGCGATACTGTTCTGCGAATACCATCTAAAACGGTGGTTACTTCTTTGCGTTCCTGTGGGGCAGTATAGTCGCCTAACTGGTTATACATGACATCGGCATTCGGACCGATAACGGCTATACTCTTTATATCTTTACTTAGAGGAAGTATTCCGTTGTTCTTTAATAAGATGGTTCCTTGACGGGCTACTTCACGTGCCAGTTCCTTGTGTTCGGGAGAACGCACAAGCTTTTTCGCCTGTTCGGGAGACACATAAGGGTTTTCAAACAGCCCCATACGGAATTTAAGGCGTAACACATTTGCCACTGCTTTGTCGAGTGTATCCATAGTAACAAGTCCTTCGTTCAGCGCTTGCAACAGCTTCTTGCCATAGGCATTTCCGCCTAAATCCATGTCTACCCCGGCATTGAGGGCAAGTGCTGCGGCTTCTTTTATGTCGGCAGCTACGCGGTGTGAGTTGGCAATACCCTCGATACTTCCTAAATCGGAGTAAACTAATCCGTCGAATCCCCATTGTTTCCGGAGAATGGAATCGAGTAGAAAACCATTGGCTGTGCAAGGAACTCCGTCTACGGAGTTATAGGATGTCATAACTGTTCCTGCTTTCCCTTCTTCAACTGCTTTCTTGAATGGTGCAAGATAGTCACTGAGGAGCTGGCGGATTCCCACGTTGGCGCGTTCGCCGTTGTGGCCTGCTTCCGGGATTCCATATGCGGCAAAATGTTTCAATGTGGAATAAACGTGTTTACCGTCATTCTGTGCAGTGCCTTGCATTCCTTTTACGAAAGCCGTTCCCAGTATGCCTGTCAGAACAGGATCTTCGCCGAATGTTTCTTCCATGCGCGACCAGCGAGGTTCACGGGCTATGTCGAGTACGGGACCGTAACCGATGTTTGAACCTTGCAAACGGGCTTCGAGTGCGATGGCTTCTCCCATTTCCCGTATCAGCTTTTCGTTCCATGTACTTGCTTGTGCGAGCGATGTTGGAAAAACGGTTGTTCCGATAGCCATATGTCCGTGTGGGCACTCTTCGGCAAATAGTACAGGAATGCCTAAACGGGTATTTTCAACGGCATATTTCTGTAAAGCGTTCAGTGCTTTCGCTGCCAGCTCGGGATTCAAACCTGTTTCCAATGTCTTTTGAGTCCAGGGATCGGCTCGGAGAACTGCCCAGAAAGAGCCGATCGGCATGCTGTCCATATGTTTTTTATATTCTTCGGAAGCAATTACTCCTTTGTTGGTTTTAGTGTACATTTCCCAACCGAGTGGACAGCATAGCTGACCTACTTTTTCTTTCGCCGTCATGCGGCCGAGCAGGTCGTTGATTCGTTCTTCCGTGGGTACGGATGCATCTTTATAACGAGGCTGTGCCGAGATACTTCCACCTAATAGAACAGATAAACCTATTAATAAAATATGTCTTTTCATTGGTATGTTATTTTATAGTAAAACTGAAAGCTAATGATTCGTTCTTTATGCCTTTAGGCACGGTTACTTTGATTGTACCTTCTTTGTTAGTGTATCTTACACGTTTGCCGTTTTGTAATAATGTGACTTTCCCTGTTGGTAAGTTTTTACTCCATTCAATGGTTGCCGGTAATTGTTCTCCTTCGGGAAGAACATAAATAGCATAAAGGGTTTTACCGTCTTTATCGGCAGTAAACCACACATTACCTTCATTATAGACCGGTGTGATACGGGTATTGTATATTGCTTTTCCGTTTGTCTTCAGCCATTCACCTACTTTGTGCAAGCGTTTCACGGCTTCTGCTTCTATGACTCCTTCCGGGGTAGGACCTACTCCTAACAGTAAGCACCCGCCTTTGGCAGTAATTTCCGTAAGAGTTGCTATAATTTTCTCCGGTGATTTATAGGGGGCATTAGGTGTCCAACCCCAATCATTGCTCATGGTAATGCAACTTTCCCAAGGATGAGGAAGTTGCGTTTCGGGAATGCCACGTTCCGGAGTTTGATAATTTTCGTTTTTTCCCCGTATGCTGCGGTCTACAACAATTAATCCCGGCTGTGCTTTACGTGCCATACCTACTATTTCGTCAATCTTCACATCCTGACGGGGAGCGGCTACCCATCCGCCGTCCAGCCATAAAATGTCCATTTTACCATAATTATTCATCAGTTCGCTTATCTGATTGTAAGTAAATTGTTGATATTTGGCCCAACGTTTGGGGTGATGATCTATTTTATAATTCACATTGCGGGTAGGAGTTGCATAGTAAGGCCACCAATAATATGGGCAATGCCAATCGGGTTTGGAGAAATAAGTGCCTATCATGAAATCCTTTTTACGAAATGCATCGAATACATAACGGGCAACGTCCTTGTGCGGATTATCTTTGAATGCTCCGTGAGCAATGGAAAAATCGGTTTCTTTACTGTCATACATACAGAAACCATCGTGATGCTTGGTCGTAAAAATCATATATTTCATTCCCGCATCCAGCATTACGTCTGCCCATTGGTCCGGATTGAATTTTACAGGGTTGAGAGAATCTTTCAATCCCCAATACCATTTTTTATAGTCTTCATAATTCCATTTTTCGTCACGTGGAATCCATTCTTCGTCTTCCGAACAGATAGACCATGATTCTACAATGCCGGGAACCGAGTATAAGCCCCAATGAAACAACACTCCGAATTTCCGGTCTTGCCATGTGTTCAACTTGTTCAATACATCTTTTTCGGTAGGCCAGACATATGAATCGGACCGTTGGTGCACAAAGCCTTGTACTTCTTGTGCTTGGATGCCGAAACTTGCGGTAACCAGTATCAGACTTAATAATACTTTCTTATACATTCTCATATTGTTAGGTTTAAATTTCCAGTTTGATAACGCTGCCATAAGGTGGGATAATGCTAAAAGCATCTTCTTTATTGATAATTCCTGCATAAATCCGGGCTGAGACAAGCACTCCTCCGTGTGCGAATATGGCAATACGGTTACAATTCAGTGTTTTTACTTCATCGAGAAATTGTGACACACGTTGTAGCTGTTGGGTGAAAGATTCTCCTCCTGTTGTTTGTTCATTCAGGTAATTATCAAACCACTTTTGCAGATGAGGATCTTTAATGCCGTCCCATCTTTTCATTTCCCATTCGCCGAAGTTCATTTCCATGATACGCGGATCACGGCAGGCATCGGGGTAGCCGCAATAATCAGCCAGCTTTATGCATCGGCTTAGGGGGCTGACGAAGACTTCATTAAAAGTAATGCCTTTTAACTGTTTTGCAACGGCAGCGGCTTCTTGTTCAAAACTATCTTTCAAGGGTACATCGGACTGTCCGTAACAGACTCCTGCCGGTACATCGACTGAGGTATGGCGGATAAGATAGATTTCCATAGTTAATAGTGAGTTGATTTGGATTCAAAAATAAAGAAAATATTTTGTTGATAGCGGGAATATCCATATTTTTATCGCGGAATATTATTCTTCAGTGAGATAAATGGTACAGGGAAAGATATATCGGATGTCGGGTTATAGGTTGTGGTCAAGGATATTGATCGGTGTTATAGTATTTGTTGTCATCTTTGCTATGGCAATGGTTCCGGCTCTGATCCTTTTTTATTTTTCATATTGGGGCTTTGTTGTTTTCTCTTTCTTTGCTATTACCCTTGATTTTGTTTTTATGTATGTATATCTGCGCTTCATGCGCTATCTTGTTTTGGAAGATTATACATTGAGAATATCCGATATATGGGGAAGAGGAAAGATACAGTGGGACTATACCGGCCTTCGGGAAGTACATTTTAAAATTATCCCTTTCAAACATCACAGGTATTTGAATATAGAGGTGGTAGGCAAGGATTATAGAAGACGATATATGTATCTGACACTGGTGAATCCTGAAGATGTTCCCGAAATAACGGAAGAGTTGAATTCTAAAGGCGTGAGTGCCGATTATATAGGTTTGTAATTTTAGTAAAAAGTCAATGAAAAGTTATATTTTTATTTTGCTTTTTGTATCATCGTCTCTGGTGGCATACTCTCAACGGAGGGAGATTGACAAGAGAAGTATCATAGCTGTAATGGAACAAACTGATGATGGCTTTGATAATTATTTTAAATTGAAAGATGGTACTAAGATAGGAGTGGACAGCCTCTATCTTTTCGATATGACTCCCGATTGTGAAAGCGAAGGATATATCCGTTTTCATGATAGGGGAACGGATAAAGTTGGAATGTTTGATGGTAATGGTAAAATTGCTATTCCTGCCGAGTATAGTGTAATGACACCTTTTATGAATGGCATGTCTGTGGTAATAAAAGACGGACGGCGTGAATATTGGGGAGCAAGCAATAATGAGCATTGGAGCTGGGTAGGTACGGAATGCCTCATAGATAAGAAAAATCAAGTATTGGTAAAAGACTTTTCCTATAATAAACATTTGGATTTTTTTTCCGTACAACAGGAAGATGCACCTTCGAAGGATACATGCAGGGTAAGTTTTCCGGGAGTAAATGGAAAGTATTACACTTTCGTAGATATGAAAAAGGAGTTTGAACAATGGCTTAGAAAGGAAATTCTTGCAGATTTATCTAAGGAAAAACTATCGAAGCATTGTTATCGGGATGTGTATAGTTATAAAGTAAAGAAGGGGTGGATGGCAGAAGAAAGAAGGAAATTCATTAATGATGAGTTTGTTTCTATAAAAGAACGATTGTTGAACCTTCACAATGATAACACGGAGTCTTTTGTATCTATGGATGATTTGAACTGGTTTATATATAAAAAGAAAGAGTTCAGGAAATATTTTAATGAGTGTGGTGAGCCGATGACTTATAAATATCCGGTAATGTCTCTTATTATATCTCATGGGAGCAAAGAGAAGCATACTCAGGATATTTTTACTTTCCTGAGAACAGAAGAAGGGTATAAATTACTTGCCGTAACTCTTAGATAGATAAATGATATAAAATAGCTATTCCTAAATAAAAAGATAATTCGCAGAGCAGAAACATAGCTCCGCAACAATCGCCTGTATATCCTTGCAGGCGTTTTTTCATCAATGAACTCAGGAACCAGAACATAATGAGGGGTAAAATGCAAACCCACCAATAGTTGATCGGAAGAAAAAGAACAACCGGCAGGGCTGCTGTTATGAAAGAGAGAATAAATGCAAAGGGTGTCATGCGGTTATAGATGACTTTTACTTTACTTTCTTCTTCTTTTCTTGCATAAGGCAGACGGTTAATAATCTGTGATGCACAGAATTTAGACCATGGATCTCCTGCCAATATGGCAACAAGAGCCAAGGAATATGAGAGAGAAGTAATCAGCATATAAAGTAATCCGAAATAGAAAATAAGTCCTATAACTCCATAACTGCCGATATGGGAATCCTTCATAATGGCAAGAGTCTTCTCTCTGGTTGTTCCACCACCGAAACCGTCGAAGAAGTCGGCAAGTCCGTCTTCATGGAATGCTCCGGTTAACAATATACGGGAAACAATCGCAATAAGCACGGCTATGGTAAAAGGAAGTACTTGCGAGGAAAGCCACAGCATACCGGCCATGACTCCGGCAGTGAGCCATGCTGTCAGAGTCCAATAATTTACTACATTTTTGAAATATTCTGCCGGAACGGAATGTATTCTCCAAAAGGGCAGACGGGTAAAGAATATAAAAGCTGCAAGTACTCGTAACATGGCTTAAAAGTATTTGGTGATAGATGCGTGTGCAAAATTATCCATCTCATTTATCATTCGTATGGCAGAATCAACAATAGGGTAAGCACAAATAGCTCCTGTTCCTTCACCCAAACGCAAACCTAAATAAAGTAATGGTTTTGCGTTAAGCGCTTCAAGAACTAACTTGTGGCCTGTTTCGTCCCCTTGATGTCCGAAGATGGCATAGTTCAGAACTTCCGGGTAAAGTTTGGAGGCTGCCAATATACAGTTAGTCATGATGAATCCGTCTACAAGGATAACCATATTCAACTCTGCTGCCTGTAACATTCCTCCGATAGCCATTACCATTTCATATCCTCCGAAGTAACGGATTATATCTTTTGGAGAGTGGTCGCCTTGGTAATTTTCAAGGGCTTGCTTTAATATATTGTATTTATGGCTGATACCTTTGTTATCTAATCCGCTTCCCGCACCTACACATTTATCCAAAGGTATTCCTGTAAAACAAGTCATCCACATGGATGAAGCAGAGGTATTGGCAATACCCATTTCACCGAAACTAATGACATTGCAACCGTCAGCGTGACAGTCTTTTACTACTTGTGCACCACGTTCTATGCAAAGATTCATTTCTTCCTGAGTCATAGCCGCCTCATGCAGATAGTTACGGGTACTTTTACGCACTTTCATATCAATTACGCCTTTGTCTTTTGGAAAATCGAAGTCAACCCCTGAATCTACAATCTTTAAGGTGAATCCATGCTGACGGCAAAGAAAATTAATGCCTGCTCCTCCATGAAGGAAATTACTTATCTGTTGCCAAGTGATTTCTTTTGGAGAAAGACTTACTCCTTCTTCTACAATACCATGATCGGCAGCGAAGATTATGTTGTGGGGCTTGCAAAGTCTGGGTTCTAAAGTCTGCTGAATCCATCCTATTTGCAAGGCGAGTTCCTCTAACGTACCCAGTGAACCTTTGGGCTTTGTGAGGTTATTTATTTTGTTTTCTAATTCAGTGCGGATTGTTTCGTCGGGTTTAACGATGTGAAAGTGTTTCATTGTTTTAGAATTGATTTATTATTTAACTTTTAAAGGTATTCCTGAAACCATCAGATATACTTTATCTGCGCGTTCGGCTATATATTGGTTCACCCAGCCTTGAAGGTCGGTAAACTGTCTTTGAATTTTATTTTCAGATACTCCGCCTAAACCGATTTCGTTGGTCACGAAAATGAAAGTGGCGTCTTGGTCGGTGAATTTGTTGAATTCTCCTTTGATACTTTCAAGAGCTTTATGAACATCAGAACCGAGATCGAAGAAGAAGTTTGTACTCCATAGTGTGACACAGTCTATAACAATAGTTCTTCCCGTAAGGTGGTGCTTGCTTAAGAACTTCTCTTCTTCTATGTTAGTCCATTCAGATCCCCGGTTAGCCTGATGGCGTTCCACCCTTTTACGGAACTCATCGTCCCAGATACGGGAAGTTGCCAGATAAACAGGATTTGCAGATAAAGACAAAGCGGTTTGTTCGGCAAAAGTGCTTTTGCCTGATCTCTGTCCTCCTGTTACAAGTATGATTTGTTTCATCAGTATCTAAAAAGTGCTTCTATTAGAAGTACAAAGATACATCTTTTGTTTTTTTATTATATACCTTGAATCAATTCTTTTACGAAAGCAGTGGCAGGTGCTTCATTAATTTCTTCCGGGTTTCCGAGTTGTTCTATTTTTCCTTTATCTATGACGAGAACACGATCACCTAATTTCATTGCTTCTTTAATATCGTGAGTTATGAACACAATAGTAACTCCCAGTTCTTTGTGAATACGGGCAATCTCGTTTTGAAGCATCTTCCGTGTAATTTCATCTACTGCACCAAAGGGTTCATCCATTAAAAGAATTTCCGGATTGGCTGCAAGAGCACGGGCAATGCCTACACGTTGTCTTTGTCCGCCGGATAGTTCTGCCGGATAGCGTTCGAGCATTTCTTCATCCAGTCCTACCACTTTGATTAGCCTTTCCACTGCACGTGCGGTTCGTTGTTTATCATGTCCGTTGAGAAGACTGGGTACATAAGCAATGTTCTTTTTCACACTCATATGGGGAAATAACCCTATTCCCTGTATTACATATCCTATGTTACGCCTGAGCAGAGTCTGATTTTCTTTGGATATATCTTTTCCATTTACATAAATAGTACCGAGAGTGGGGGACAAAAGGCCGTTTATCATTTTGAGCATAGTCGTTTTTCCACTGCCGGAACTGCCTATCACGGTAAGAAACTCCCCTTTGTCTATATCAAGACAAAAATCGGATAATATATGGTGCTCTCCGTATGATTTGGAAACATGCTCGAAACGGATGATTGTTTTATTTTCCATGATTTTCGGCTTTACTGAGTAATCCTTTCTTTATCAAAAATTCTTTTGCTACGTCTTTTTCTGATCTGCCTTTCACTTCAACCTGATAATTTAGGTCGGACATTTCACTATCAGTCAGAATATTGTTCATTTTCATTAAGGCTTCTTCTAATCCCGGGTGATTTTTCAACGCATCATCTCTCACTACGGTGGCACAGTAATAAGTAGGAAAGAACTGTTTGTCATCCTGTAATACGGTTAGCCCGGCACCACTAAGTTGTCCGTCAGTGGTAAAGATGTTCATAATATCTATTTTGCCCGACTTTATTGCCTCGTATTTTAAACCTATATCCATATCCAGATTCTGTTTGAACTTTAAATTATAGAAATCGCATAGTTCTTTATACCCTTTGGGAATTTCGAAGAAATCATATTCGGCTCCGAGAGTAAAAGTATCGGGATACTTTGCCAGATCGGAAAACTTTTTTAATCCGTATTTCTTTGCGGTTGCATTACTTACGGCAAGACTGTATGCATTGTTGAATCCATAAGGAGCAATCCAATCAAAATCATATTTGTCTTTATATTCTTTTTTAAGTTTTTTGTAAAGCTCTTCGGGAGCAGGGAAAGCATTATTTTTTAAGACAACCAGCCAACCTGTCCCCGTATATTCGGGATAAAGGTCGAATTCACCTTTCATCAGGGCAGGGTGGATATTGCTTGTTCCTCCCCCTATGCCTTTCGTTATCACTACATCGTAATCCGTATTATCTTCAATAATTTGCGCCAGCATCTCGCCGAGTATAAATTGTTCGGTCATCGGTTTGGTAGCGATACGAATTGTATTTTTATTGTCCTTGCACGATGTGAATATCATCATCAGCATGAGTATGAATAATAATTTCAATTTCATAATTTGTCTGTTTAAATAAGTCTACGTTTCTTTTTAATATGTCTTTCGTAGGTACCCACACCCCAATCGGCAAGTAGTGCGAGCAGAGCAATAAGCACACTTCCGGCAACGGTAAGCGCACTGTTGTTGGTCGTAATTCCCCGATAGATGGCTACACCCAAACCACCGGCTCCGATAAAGGCGGCTATACCCGCCAGTGCAATAGTCATTACCATCATGTTTCTTATGCCTGATAAAATGATAGGAAATGCCAATGGTAACTTTATTCTCCAAAGTATTTGGAAAGGAGTACTTCCCATGCCTCGTGCCGCTTCAATAATCTCTTTGTCTATGCCTGTAATGCCGGTATAGGTATTTCTTACCATGGGTAAAAGGGCATAAACAGTCAAAGCAATAATGGCAGTTGTATTACCTATTCCCGAGAAAGGTATAAGGAAACCGAACAGGGCAATGGACGGAATAGTATATATCAGGTTGGTAAGTCCCAATACTGTAGATGCACTCTTACGGTATTGACTTATCATGATTCCCAGGCCTAATCCTATAATAATGGCTCCCACAATGGAGATAACGGAAATTTGTATATGTTCCCATGTGAGGCCTAGAAAAAATTTCCATCTGTCGGCATATAATACGAATATATCTTTTATCATAATCAGAAATAATACCCAATGTTAATGTTAAACCTTGCGTGCCATGAATTGCTTTTCGTTTCTCCACCAAATGCTCCCCAATCCGGTCCAAGCCATGCCTGATGCTTTCCCAGGGCATAATCTATATAGGTCTGTACGGGTCCGGCATCAATCAGGCAACCTGTCACGTTTTGGAAACTGTCATTAAATTCCTTTTTCCATTTCTGCAACCAACCGAAGTCGTTATAGAATTGAAGACTTTTGATCGGGCCCCATTTTACCGGCACTTTGTATGCGACTCCAAACGTATAAGTATTTGCTTTTGCTACTACGGCATAAGCAGATCCATAAGCTGTCATCATAATGGTATCCCGGTTTTGACCATCCTTATTTTTAGGGTTCATGGCAAAAGTGGAGATTTGTGTCTTCACACTCAACCCTTTCCAATAGAGTTCGTGATGGATAGCAAAAGCATAGTGTGTTCCTTTCTTTTCGGTATCTAAGTTGTATAATTGTCCGAATTCGGCAGAAGCGCCTATCCGTTGCTTCACATCATTTCCCCATTTATAAAACAACTGACCGTTGAATTGGTTTATTTCTTTGTTTCTTCCTGCTACGTCATATCCGTATCTGTCACCGGATGTTTCGGCATCGGGACTGAACAATAATTCATCTGCGTTTTTGAAGAATGCAAATGCATATTCCCAATGTTCATCGGTATGCACGAATTTTAATCCCATATCAGAGTCATCTTCCAATCCCACATAATAGTTGATATTAAATAAAAAGTTATTGGAACCGTTAGGTTGCAATCCAAATGGAACTCGGGTTAATCCTAATTGTATCTGATTCTTTTCATTGAACCGGTAGCCGATCCAGCCATATTTAAGCATAGGACCACCAAAGTCTTTTACGTAGAAACGATAATCTGCATCAAGTAAGAATTTTTTATAAGAGCCTGTCAAGTGGAACAATAATACATCATAACCGAAATCCCCTCCTCTGTGTTTGTGACCTTCATTCCAGTTTGAATAGTTGTAATTGAAACGAAGTGCTCCACCTAGCCTAAACTTAGGTAATTCCTTTGGCTCACTGCTATATGCTGCTATTGAAACAAGAGTAAGTAACAATAGAAACAGTTTTTTATATTTCATCATTAATTAGTTTTAAGAGTATCAAAATTCAATTATATTTAAGTCTTTGCTTACTATGTTAAACAAAAATATATTAAAATGGTTTACAAATATTTGCAGGTATTAATGTTTGCTTCGTATGCTGAACTATTCTTTCCTACCGCTTGTTATTGATATTTAGATGACTAGCAACATTAATAATAGAATCAATATGGATAGAAATTATTTAGATTATACAGAGTGGCAGAGCACAGCGGATACTCTTCACATGCTGCTTCAAATAGTGGGTAAGGTGAAACTCGCCTACTGTGATAAACGTCCCGAATGGGCACATGCACGTCTTTACCTTACTGTTGACGGGATGACTACCGGTATTATTCCGGGTGACAACTCTTCTTATTTTGAGATATTAGTGAACTTCCGTAAACACCACATTGAAGTTCGCAATGATAAATATGAATATGTAAAAGTACCATTGAAAAATGGTGTAACAATAGCTGAATATTACAGACAGATTGTTGAAGCATTAAAATTCATAGGTTCTCCTACCGAATTGAATGTCCGTTCACAGGAATTTTATGATCCGGTAGAACTTGATAAGGATGATAAGCATCATCATTATGATGAGAAAGCGGTGACTTTGTTTCTTGAGAATTTATTGTTTGCTTATAAAGCTACCAGTAAATTTGTATCTCCTTTCCGTGGTAAAGTAGATTTTCCTGCTTATTATTTTGGTACGATGGATCTTTCTGCCATTATTTACAGTGGCGAACCTGCGCCTTTTGCCAATAAAGGAAAAATATCTTATCATGCATTCGATGAACGTAACCTTGAAGTTGGTTTTTGGCCGGGCGATCCTCGTTTTACTAAGCCATCATTCTATGCCATGCCATATCCGTTCCTTTCCAGTTTGAAAGGTCACGATGGAATGATACATCCGGCAAAAGCGATATTTGTTCCTGAAAAAAAGGAATTCTTCTTTACACTCGAAGATGCACTTTCCTATGATGATCCTATAGAAGCGGTGAATATTTTCTATCAAAGTTGCTTCAATATTGTGCAGAAGATAAAGAGATGGGATAATTTGGATTGGTTGATTAAACCGTTAACTTATTCAGAATAAGAATTTTATAATATACTTAACCGTTTCATCTAAATGAAACGGTTAAGCTAATAATATGTTTTCTTATAAAAGTGAGTCGATCATCATACTAATTTCACTAACGGCTTGTTCATCTGAACCTGAGAATCCTACTAACTTAAAGCGTATATTTCCTTCTTTATCAATAATATATTTGGCAGGAATGCCTTTTGGACCGTAGCTTTCTACCACTTCGCATTTTTTTGTTTCCGGATTTTTTAAGTCAAATAATACATTGAAACTATAATTATGTTCTTCAATGTATTTTGTAACGGCTGGAACTGGATTAGTAGAACTTTCCCATGTGTCTATAAAAAGGAAAGCCACCTTTTCATTTCCTTGGTATTTATTTACTGCTTTTTGCATGGCTGGAAATGAACTTTTGCATGGTCCGCACCATGTAGCCCAAAAGTCGAGTATTACTACTTTTCCTTTTAAAGTGGCTAAAGAAACGGTTTCACCTTTCATGTTTTTAAGAGTGAATACAGGTGCAGGTTCATTTACCATACGGTTTTGTATCTCTTCTTTTTGACTGTTGATATATTCTTTCTTTAAGTTAGATAAATGCTTGTCAAATCCTTTAGATGATCCGTTCTTACCTATATATACCATTTTTAGTTGATCTTCTATTGTCTTGTTTCCCATTCCGTTTTTAATAAAGTTTTCCAATAAAGGAAGTACTTTATCATATTCATTTTTAGATAATTGGATGGTTACATAGCTTTTTTGAAGTTCAAAACTTGCATTCTCTCCATTTCCGTATGCCTGATTTATCCATTTTTCAGCTTCTGCCAATTTCCCTTGTGCAACCAATATATTACCATATACTTCGGCTGTCATGAATAGTTTGTTCTTTTCATCTTCATCTACTTCTTTTCCACTTTGAATCTTGATTGTTGTCTCTGCTGCTTCCTTCGAATATTCTGCTGCTTTATCGAGATTATTATTTTCAAAATAAGTACATGAGATAACAAATAGAAGGTCGCGACGGAAAGCGGAAGGAAGTATTTTACTGATATAGGCATCTGCTTGAGTGTAATTCTTTTCAGTTGCGTAACTTTTGATTACTTGATACATCATCATGCTCAGCATTGGTGTGGCTTCTTGTATCTTTCCGAATTTTGCTAAAGATTCTTTTAAGATACTGTCTTTTTTCTCTGCTCTTTCTGCTTGCGTGATAGCCATCATGTTCTTTTTTATTTCCTCTTTAAAATCCTTTATACCTAAAAGTTTTTCAAGAGTTTGCTTTAGTTTTGGATCGGAAGGCCGTAAGGCATTTGAATCAACAATGTTTCCGTTCTTGTCAATGATAACAATACGGGGAACGGCACGAATTCCAAATGTTTGTGTTACTGAGGATTTGAATCCTTGAGGGATATTCAGATGGAGAGTTGCACCTGTTTTATCTTTTACTATTTCCTGCCAAGTGGCCAGTAACTGATCTCCTGTGTCTAATGACATAGATATGAATTGAATATCTTCATTCTTCAGTGATTCTGCTATCTTATCCATGTAGGGCATTTCGGCTTTGCAAGGAATGCAACCTGTAAACCAGAAATCCAGAACAACAACCTTTCCCAAGAAATCAGATAGTTTATATTCTTTACCATTAATATCTACAGCTGTGAAATCGGGAGCTTTCATTCCACGAAGAATGTTTTTATTGGCCTCTTTCAGTGTTGCGTATTTGTCTTCCACTTCTTTCAGGGCTGCAAGGTCTTTCTCTCCGTAAATTTGAGATTTAATACTTTCCAAATAAGCAGGGAAATTATCCGAGTAACCTTTTTGAAGAGTAAAATCGAGTAAATTTACAAGGAAAGCAGAACGTACTTCTTTGTTTTCAATCTTACTTGCATAAATTTGCATGAAGTGGTCTTTATCAATCGGTATTACATGTTGTTTTTCCATTTCCTCTAAAGCTGCCAATGCAATTTTAAACCATTTGGGAATGATGAGAATATTGGCATCATCAAACTTCAATGTTTTAAGAAAGTCATAATAATTACTGGGTAAATTAACTTTTACTTTCCTAAACATACTTGATATAGCAGGACCATTCAATGCTTGAGTATAATATGCATATTGGAAGTATAGCTTATGCAGTTCAACAAAATCTTCAGGAAATCCACCTTGTTCGAGTTTTGTATTTAAGTTGTCTAATTCTTCCATGCATTCTTTTTGCCATTCGGCAGAATATAACTCTATGCCTTTTGTTGGGTGTCCTAAAAAACGGTATTTATTGATGAATGCATTAATTGCAGCATTATCACCTTTTATGGATGTATCGTTTGCATCTTCTATTATTTCTATCTTGGCTCCGGGGGTGATATATATACTATTGAATCTTTGTTTTCCATCTAAATAAGTATAATAGGCGGGAGTTTGCAAATCAATTACAGTGGTGTTTTTTCCGTTTATATCCAAGGTAACTTTATTATATCCGCTTGTACCTTCTTTTTGGAAATAACAATTTTTGCCTGTCCGGTTTGTAATGTTAACCTGTGCCTTTTGTCCGGAATAAGGCATAGCCTTAGACTGCTGTCCTGTGAAGAACAGTAGTAAGGCTATGAATATAAAATAAATACTATGTTTCATTATTTTGAATTTTGTATAAGATTACTTGTTTGCATTGCTGTTACCGGGAATGGGAATGTAAGCAAGTGAGATGTTGGTTTCAAAGTAAATGTATGTGTTTCATTATTAGAATCCACGTAAGTTTTAGTTAATGTTTCATTGAACTCTGTCATGTAACGACGCATATCGAAGAAACCGTTATAACTCATTACTAATTCTCTTTTTCTTTCTTCACGAATAAAATTTAATGCTTCTGTTTTATCATTATGTACATCGGCTGCTGTTAATTCTTTATAGTCTTCCGGGAGGATCCGTTTTACACGAAGATCATTCAAATACTTCATAGCGAGATCTATTTTACCTTCACGTGCATAGCATTCGGCAATGATAAGATAAACTTCAGATAAACGCATACCGGCGGTGTTTAGTAAAATCTGGGAAGGTGCCATAAAAGCAACACTTCCAGCTTCGGCGGTAGGGCGGGAAGGCATATAAAATGCAAGTACCCCTTTGTAGCGAATATCATTATCCGTATATAAATCTGCGGTCGCTTTATTTAGCATAATTACAGAAGGTACTGTCCTTTGTGGCTGATACAACAAATTCTCTTGATCGTCATATTGGTGTTGTAAAAACATACTATGAAGTGTACCATAAGACATTGCTGACGGTGTATCAAAATCTGTATTCGGCATAAGCTCTTTAGCTTGTTCAAGGTCTGTTGTAAACCAATTAGGCATGTCCCATAATTTATGATTAGTGAATTTTAGAACTTCAAGTGCTGCATTTAGAGCTAAATCAAATTCTCTTTTATAAAGATGTACTTTAGCTTTTAAGGCATACCCAAAGGCTCTATCAGGACGATAATTATTGAGGGCTTTCTCCGGTAAATCATTCAATGATTCGTCAATATCCTGTTGGATAAAAGCGTAAGCTCCTTCAACTGTTCCCTGTGCATCGTCAGATTCCAAATCAAATTTGGTATGCATAATAATACCTCTATCGGTAGCTGCTGTAGCCGGGTTATAAGGTTTGGCAAATGTGTTGATTAAAAAGAAATAATTGTAAGCCCTCATGATTTTGGCTTGAGCTGTACCTGATATTTTATCACTATCCGGTCCATCTGCATCATCGATATTGCTAATGATAATATTATAGTTACTGATGCGTTTGTAGCAGCTGTTATATAATTCTGATTCTCCTGCACCATCATCCATATACTGGGCACGATCCAAATTTTCATCCCAAAAATAAGAACTGGAGATTAAAGGAGAATTATAGCTATCCATCGTTGCTCTATTATAGAATGTAGCAACGTTTGCTAAGTAATCGAAGTTATCCGATGAATAATAAGTATATTGTTCTTCAAGGAGTCCGATATAATCGGAAGTCGTATTTAATACGGATTTTCCTTTAGGAATTACATCCAAATAGTTATCACATGCTGAGAATGTAAGGGCAGTACAAAGACACCCTAATATAATATGTCGTTTCATATTCTGATTTTTTTAAAAATTAATATTCAAGCCAAGTACATAACTGGTAAGTTGTGATTGAGTACGTGTTCCTTTATTAGCATCAAATCTTTCAGGATCTATACCTTCACTGTTAGCAGCCCAATAACATGGATTGTTTATTTGTGCACGCACGCTGATGTTGTTGAAACCACATTGGCGTGATAATTTACGTGGTAAGGAATAAGATACTCCAATATTACGTAACTTGATGAATGACGCACTCATAACATGAGTATCGGCATATTTCCATTGTAAACTTCTGAATGTCTCATAACCACCGTGCAATCCCATTGCCGGTATATCTGTATCGGTGTTATTTTCTGTCCAACGATTAACGATATCTTCATTTATTCCACCTATTGCAGTACCATTACGATAAACTTCTCTGTAAAGAGGAGTTACGTCATTACGTAAAGAATGTCCTGTATAATAAACAAACTTTGCAAATAATTCCAATGATTTCCATCGTAAATCAATGTTGAGTGCTCCTTGCCATTTGGGAGTCAGCTGTCCTTTATATACTAATGCTTTAATATTATCAACACTTACGTTAGAACGAATTTCACCGTTTTCATCATAGACGGATGGATGACCATCTTCGGTTAATCCTGTATATTGATAAGCATAAATTGCACCATAGGTGTCACCTTCCAAATAGTTGTTGTATGGATCGGTTAACATCTCTTCGGCGCTTGAAGGAGTGTATCCTACTTTATCTACTTTGTTTTTATTATAAGTAGCAGTTAATGTAGTATTCAATGCCCAATCTCCTTTTTTTATCCAATCATAAGATAAACTCATTTCCACACCTACATTTTTCATGGCTCCATTGTTTACTTTTGCTGTTTTAAATCCGGTAGATGGATCTAGTGTTTTGTTGGCAAGCAAGTCAGAGCTGTAACGGCGGTAAATATCTATGGTGGCATTTGCACGTTGGAACAAACCGAAGTCAAGACCAAAGTTAAATGTGGATGTTTTCTCCCAGCGAAGCATTTTGTTAGGAGGTGTATTAATCTTAGTATAAGAGGCACCGGTATATTGAGAAGTACCATAATCACCGATTAGGTAAGGTGAAGAATTTTGGTCGACATTACCTGTAATACCATAGGTCATTCTCACTTTCATCATATCCAACCAATGAATATTTTTCATAAATTCTTCATTGGTTACATTCCAGCTTGCACCAACCGACCATAAGGGACGATAACGGTATTTAGGATCTGTTCCAAATAAGTCTGCCTGCTCTACACGCACACTACCATTCAACGAATAACGTCCATCGTAAGTGTATCCGGCATTAGCATAACCTGAAACATAACGATGTTTCATATCCTCAACTTTTAAGACTTCCTGTTTATCTCTCTTTGATTGATATAATTGACCTTGTACTCCATCCTTACTTAATGTAGCCCAGTCTACTTGGCTTGCAGTTAATTTTTGATCATCATATCCATAGCGTTCGTTTTGGTTAAATCTTGTTTTATCCTGACGAATTTCTCCACCAACTAAAACTGCAATATTGTGTTTATCGGCAATCGTAGTTTGATAATTCAATTGTGCACGCAGATTGAGGTAGTTATAATGTCTCCTGTCTTCAAAAATGTGACCTCCGTCAGGAATATTATAAATAAATCCACCTTGTCCATCATCACTTGCAAATTCATTAATCATTTTACGCATTCTGTAAGAATCTGCTTCATCGTATTGTTCCTGGTCACGACGTGTATCTTCATACTGGAATTTAATGCCTAAATCTAAACCTTTAGCAATATTAAAATCTGCATGTGTGAATAGGCGTAAATATAGATCGTCAGTCTTTTGTATATTTTGATCATAGCCTTCTTTGGCATTATACCCCATAGATTTCAGTCCATCGGTTTCTGCCAATAATTGAGAACGGTAATAGTTGTATGGGTATTGATATACATAGTTTCCATTGTCATCATATATGCGTTCGTAAGGCAGGAAAGTATTCATACCATAAACCAGAGAACCGTCTCCTGTCTGTGAAGACTCCCACGTAGAATAGTTTATATTGGCTCCGTAAGTAAATTTAAACCATTTTGTGAAATTCAGTTCGTTCTTAAAATATAAACTCAATTTATCATCGCTTGATGAAATGTTGTGATTCTTATCTCCTTCATACCGTGCAGAGAAAAATAAGCTTGATTTATCACCGCCTTTTGCTACGGAGATGTTGTAATCTTGTTTGAAAGCCAGTCTTTGTAATTTATCGCGGAATTCTTTGCGATAATCATTATTACGTAAAGTGTTTAGTTTGCTTTCTAATTGAGCTTCGGTAATGTTGCCTTGAGATAAGTCATAGTATAATCTTTCTACCTGACTTAATGCACCGAATCCGGTTCCTGTATAATCGTTCTTTAGAGAAAAATACTCATTGGGACTATTCTTATAAACGTCATCGGTTAACAAATATTCCCGTTCGTAATCAATTATATCACTTGTTGATGCATAATGCATATAGTCAAGGGAAGGTTTCGGAGTAAGATAGAAGCCCGCAGAAATATTGATAATAGGTTTCTCTCCTTTTGCTTTTTTAGTAGTCACTACAATTACGCCATTTGATGCACGTACACCATAAAGTGAAGTAGACGCGGCATCTTTCAGTACTGTAATATTTTCAATATCATCGGGATTAATACTGCCTAAATCTTGGATAACTACTTGTCCGTCTACAACCAAAAGAGGAGTGGTTCCGGTAGCAAATGAAGAAGTACCACGGATACTCATGGCAGAACCATATGTGCTTAAACCGGCACTCATACCTTCTAACTTATCGGTTAAGCTCGGAGCTTGAATTTTATCAAGTTTTTCTTTGTTTACTATTACAGCCGAACCTGTTGAGCGTTCACGCGAAATAGTTTGGAAACCGGTTGCTACTACTTCATCAAGCATATTCGTGTCCCATTCGAGAGTAACTTGAATCGGAGAATTTCCTTTCACTTGTACTTCTTTGGGTTTCATTCCAACGTATGAAATTAGAAGAGTTACATTTTTATTGCTATTAGGTGGGAAAAGTTGGAATTGTCCGTTGAGATCAGTACTCACACCAATAGTAGTGCCTTTAATTGTTACTCCGGCTCCCGGTAGGGGGGTACCATCTTCATCGAATACTTTTCCAATGATGCTGCCATTTATAGGATTGTCGTTTATTACGGCAATGCCATTGACAGTATTGGCGGATTGTGTTGCTGAAAGGGGGAGAATAGTGCCGAACATTAGTGTTCCTGTAAGGATAGCGGCTCTAATTCTTTTCATGTAATTCATCATTTTTAATAAATTTGGTTATTTTATAACATAAACGGCGCAAATGTATATCAATAAACTAATAATATCAAATTTTTTCAATTTTTAATTTTATAAATAATGATATTACTAATGCCTTTTATTAAAGAATGAAAGTTTAAATGGCAGTTTAGTATTATTATGTATTTGGGGATATTCAGATTAATTTCCCACATTTACAGCCAAACAAAAAGGTGTATGTGATTAACGAATGAAAGACGTTTGGAAAGATTCCTACAGGGTAAAGGATAGAAATATATGTTTATAGGGAATTATGAAAAGTAAATTATGAACATTGAAGTTTAAAAAGTTGTCGTCACCCGTCACCAAATTTGTGTATTGCCTTATGGTAAACGGTTTCAGGGGTGACAGTAACTTTTGGGTTAGCGTCACTTTTGGTGTTTGCCGTCACCCTTTTGTGTAATTTTGCTTTGTTTTTGTAGATTGAATAAGGAAATGAGAGTTGTTACAGGGCAATTCTATACTTGTTCTTGCTAAAGAACAAATCACTCGACAGTTGTCACGTACTCACTCGACAACTGTCACGCACTTACTTGACAATTGTCGAGTGAGTACGTGACAACTGTCAAGTGATTAGAAGTAGGGCACGATTACTTGATTATGCCTAGATATTTTTTATAAATAGCCTCCTGTAACCGTGGACGAACGTCGAGCTTTGACAATAAATTATTCCATGAATGAGGATAAGTGCGGTTAGATAAGAAAATATAAATCATTTGATTATCAGGATCTACCCATGTACATGTTCCGGTGAAACCTGTATGCCCGTAAATGGAAACATCCTTTCTGTCCCAGCCCAATCCACGATGGCTGATTTTTGAGGTCTGTGTTGTAAATACCTTGCAAGTTTCTTCGCTTAAATATCTTTTGCCATCAAGTGTTCCGTTGTTAAGGAGCATCTGATAGAGCTTGGCAATATCTCCGGCAGTGGAAAATAAACCTGCGTTACCAGATATTCCACCGAAAAATGCAGCAGATTCATCATGTACATAACCTTGGAGAACGCCTTTCCGTAAAATACCATCGACGCTTGTCGGGGCAATGTCCGTTTTTGGATATTTGCGCAGAGGAAGATAACCTGTATGTATTAACCCCATTGGAGCATAAAACTCTTTTTCAAGAAATACATCCATGGATTCTCCCGTGATACGTTCTACCATTTCTTTCAACATGATAAAATTAACACAGCTATATACATATTTTGCAGGTCGTGTACGCTTGGAGTTACGTATCATGTTCATGTATTCGGGATAAATGGATTTATCCATGTAGAAGTTATCCGCTACATGGAGAGTATGAGTATCATCGGGTTTCTCGCTTACCAATCCTTTTTTGTATTTGAAGTCCGAACTCATATAATAGTTTTTTCCTACCTGCCATTGGTGATGAACATCTTTCTTTGAAGTAAATAGAGAACTTTGATAGCTGTTGTTATCAATTGCCGTTTTATAGAAAGGCAATGAAGCTGGCATTCCCGATTCATGGAAAAGTATCTCACGGATTGTTATGTTTTCTTTATCGCTTCCTTTCAGAAACGGTAGATATGTGGAAATCCTGTCGTCGAGGGTTATCTTTTTCTGGTCATATAATTTCATCACAGCCATTAGAGTGCCCGAAGTTTTGGAGAGAGAAGCCAAATCGTAAATAGTATTCGGAGTTACCTTCCGGTTATGTTCATAATCTAAATTGCCGAAGCATTTTTCATAAACGACTTTACCATTATGGGCGACCAGTACCTGACATCCGGGGAATGCTTTCTTGCCGATTGCTTCATTTATTATCTTTGTCACTTCATTGTCTAGTGCTTTGTCAGAAGCTTCTTGTGCATATCCGTTTGTCCGGATAAATGTGAAAGATGATAATAGTATTAAAGAGAGAGTAATCCGTTTCATAGCTTTACATGTTTATTTGGATTTCTGACAAAAGTAGAGGAAAAAACAGGAAAAACAAAAAGTTAAAAACAGATTACTGTTAAACAAACTTTATGATTCCATGTTTATTATCGTATTAATAACCAACAAATAAAGAGTTTATGGACTATACAGTTATACATGATGATAAAGTCAGCAGATTTGAGATTTTTGAATCGGGGCAGATTGCTTTTCTTGATTATAAATTGAGAGACGGAGTGATTGACCTTACTCATACCATTGTTGCCAAACAATTGGAAGGACAAGGTGTAGGTTCGGCTTTGGTTAAAGATGCATTAGATTATGCAAGAGACAATGGCTTGAAAGTAATACCCACTTGCCCGTTTGTAAAAGCTTACATTGAACGTCATAAAGAATATAAAGATTTAGTGTTAGTATAAAGAATAATTTGTTTTGTAATTGAAGTCAAAAGGCTGGCTATCCGTGACGGACTGCCAGCCTTTCTTGCGTTTAACTTAAAGTGTATATGTAGTTATTTAGAAGAGTATGCGCAAAGCATCCAAACCATTTTTTCCTGTTCTTTCAGGTAATCGCTCATGATAGCCACTGTAGCTTCATCACCTGCCTGAGATGCAACAGAGAGGATTTTACGTTCTTCGCCGATGAAGTATCCGTAAGTTTCGAGAATGTTGTTCAATGCTTCATCGCCGCATGATACATTATCTACTTCTTTAATGTTGGCTACTTTCAAATAATCACTATATTTGTTCTTTGGAACGCCGCCAAGCATCAGGATGCGTTCTGCAAGTTCGTCCACCTTTTCGGCTGCATTGTTGTAGAGTTCTTCGAATTTGCTGTGGAGCACGAAGAAACCGTGACCTTTGATGTTCCAGTGGAAACCGCGGAGGTTAGCATAAAATACTTGGTAGTCTGCCAATAACTGTTGCAAAGATGCTACTACGTTTGCTGCTGATGATGCGTCTAATTTGATATAATCTAAAGTCTTCATAATGTTTTAATTTTAAAGAGTTATACTTTTTTTCTTTTGTTTGATGCAAAGATAACACGGAAAGTGATGCGTGTCAAACTGATAATTCCTATCTTTGCATAGATGAAATCTATAAACATACAGACAGGATGAACTTACAACAATTGGAATATATTCTTGCCGTAGATAATTTCAGGCACTTCGCCAAAGCTGCCGAGTACTGCAATGTTACGCAACCCACCTTGAGTGCCATGATTCAGAAATTGGAGGATGAGCTGGATGCCAAACTGTTTGACAGAAATGTATCTCCTGTGCAACCTACCGAAGTGGGTAAAAAAGTGATTGAACAGGCAAAGATTGCTCTGCATCAAACTTCTTTAATAAAAGATATAGTGCAAGAAGAAGGGCGTTCGCTCAACGGAACATTCCGCATTGCCGTGTTGCCCACCATTGCCCCTTATCTTCTTCCCCGTTTCTTTCCGCAGTTGATGGAGAAATATCCCGAACTGGACATCCGGGTTATGGAAATGAAAACAAAGAACTGCCTTGCCGCTTTGTTGGCAGGCGGCATTGAAGCAGCCATTATTGCCAGCCCTGCCGATGATAAGAGCCTGAATTCTACTCCGCTCTATTATGAGCAGTTTTTCGGTTATGTGTCCCGTAAAGAGAATATCTTTAAGAATGAATTGATTCGTTCGGCAGATGTTAATGGAGAACGTCTTTGGTTACTCGATGAGGGACATTGTTTTCGCGACCAGTTGATGCGCTTCTGCCAGTTAGAATCCGTCAAGAACTGCCAGTTGACTTATAAGTTGGGAAGCATGGAAACTTTTATGCGTATGGTGGAAAGCGGAAAGGGAGTGACGTTTATTCCGGAACTTGCCGTATTGCAACTTAGCGATGAACAAAAAGAACTGGTTCGTCCGTTTGCCATACCTAAACCCGTGAGGCAGATATATATTATTACCCGGAAAGATTTTGTGCGCCATGCCGTGCTTGCCATGTTGGTGGACAGTATCAAAAAAGCTGTACCAAAAGAGATGCTTATTTTGCAAGGGGGACAAAAGCTTGTTTAAATGCCGTTTGATAAAAAAACAATCGCCGCTATGTTTGAAACAAATATAACGGCGATTTTGTATTATAACACTTTGTCCTTATTTTGCATATCCTACCGGCTGACAAAGAAGCAATGTCTCTTTATCATCCAACTTCAAAGCTTTTTTTAGTTGATCTTTATTCATTGTACCTCTCGGATATGTGGCGAGCCCGGCACCTGAGCAGAATAAAGATATGTTTTGTGACACAATGCCTGTATCAATAGCTCCATAAGTCCCATCAAGATTGGAAGTTAGTACGAGGCATACGGGAGCACCTTTGTCCTGACGAACATCTTCTTTATTGATGAGCTTCAGTGCATGGTCTTTATAATTATATAGATAGCAACCATTTTTCAGGCAGACATATACCGTTACGTCTTGCTTGTTCATGGCAGAAGGAGCCGTTCGTTTTCCTGATTCGGGACGGTTAATTCCATTAGTAGCCCAAAGCAGGTCTGCAAGGTCTTGTTTACTTAAATCTTTGTTGGCAAAACTTTTGACAGACTGACGTTTGGCGAATGCTTGCATCATCGTGCTTCCTCTTTTCATATCGGGAGTGTTCAACTTTATGTACTCCTGTGCACTTATGCCCGTAATTGTTAACATCATGGAGAATAATAAAATAATCTTTTTCATAATGGCATGCATATTTCGTTCAACATATTTGTTTGTAAAGTTATTCTTTTTTAGAATTATCTCCTTATGAGAAAGAAGAATTATAAAATAATTTAAATAATATCCTCTTTGTTTAGGACTCTTTCTTTTTCAACAGTCTTTATTATATAACCACATTATTGAATATGGGTAATTAGTGACGAAATAACAATTACCAAACATGTGGAATATCCACTTTTATGTATTTGGTAAATGGATGATATATAGTTTATTAGTAATGATGCCAATGATGAATATCCACTATTTTATTATGGATGTATTATTCAATTAACATATTTAGTACTTTTGTTCAACTTAAATTATTTAATAAAGAAAACACAATGAAACATTTTGCTTATTTATCTCTTTTCATGGCTTTGTTGTTTGCGGGATGTCAATCCGGCACTTCAACAAAAGAAGTTTCTCCCGACCGGTTCGTAAGAATAGAAGGTGCGGATTTAATTCAGCCCAACGGGGAGAAGTTATTAATCAAAGGGACTAACCTCGGTAATTGGTTGAATCCCGAAGGCTATATGCTTAAGTTTAATAAAACAAACTCTGGCGGGCGTATTAACCAAATGTTTTGTGAAATGGTTGGTCCCGACTTCACTGCCGAGTTCTGGAAGCAGTTCAAAGACAATTATATCACTCGCGAAGATATAGACTTTATCGCTTCGAGAGGCGCGAACACTATTCGTCTTCCATTTCACTATAAACTTTTCACAGATGAGGATTACATGGGATTAACTGCCTCACAAGACGGATTTGCTCGCATAGATAGCGTGGTAAGCTGGTGCCGTGACGCAGGTCTTTACCTTATTCTCGATATGCACGATGCTCCGGGTGGGCAGACCGGTGATAATATTGACGATAGTTACGGTTATCCTTGGCTGTTCGACAGCGAACCGAGCCAGCAGCTTTTTTGTAATATCTGGAAAAAGATTGCCGCTTATTACAAGAATGAACCGGTCATTTTAGGCTATGAATTAATCAATGAACCTATTGCCCCTTACTTTGATATGGAAGAACTTAACGCTAAATTGGAACCGCTTCACAAAAGAGCCGTTGCAGCCATTCGTGAAGTAGATAAGAACCATATCGTTCTTTTGGGTGCTCCTCAGTGGAACAGCAATTTCAAACCATTCAAAGATGCAAAGTATGATGATAAGATTATGTACACTTGTCATCGTTATGGAGGCGATGCTACAAAAGAAGCGATTCAGGGATATATCAGTTTCCGCGACAGTGTGAACCTTCCGATGTATATGGGTGAAATAGGACATAACACGGAGGAGTGGCAGGAAGCCTTTTGTAAAGTAATGGAAGATAATAACATCGGTTACACTTTCTGGCCGTATAAGAAGATGGACGGTTCTTCATTCGTGGCTGTCAATGCACCCGAAGGTTGGGATAAAGTAGTGGAATTCTCGGAAGCTCCGCGCTCCACTTACAAAGAGATACGTGATGCCCGCCCCAATCAGGACTCGGCACGCCGGGCAATGCTAGGATTCATTGAGAATTGTAAGTTTAAGAATTGTGTTCCGCAGGAAGGATATATCCATTCCTTACGGATGAAGTAATCCGATAAAACGACTCTTTATTTATAAATACATAGGTTTGTTTAAGTTAGGTTATTATCGGCCGGGGAGTGATCTTCGGCCGATATTTTTTGTTTGTCACCCACATTTAGGACGATAATCAGGCAGATTTATGCTTTTTCTCCTTATGAACTAATCCGTTTGTGCCTATATATTAGCTATTCCACTGCAATGGAACAAGCGTTTCACTGCAGTGGAATAAGTGTTTCTCTGCAGTGAAATACTTATTCCACTGCAGAGAAACATATAAATGATACTGAAGAAATGGTTAGTTATTGTCTTTTAAAGCAATAATCTCTCCTGTTTACATCGGTACTTCCATTAATAGAATGTGGGCATCTTTGGTTATATTTACCTGAAAGTCTTTGGTGTCCCAGATGCCTATGCCGTCACGTCGGCCGAGATGTTCGCCCAATACACCGGCTTCACCCTCTATGATGAACATATATACACCGTTTCCTTCTTGGTGCAGATTGTATTCAACAGTTTGTCCTGCATCGAAAGTTCCTATGGAGAACCATGCGTCTTGCAACAGGCGTGCGGGAGTCTCGCCGTCGGGTGAGATAATCAGTGCTAATTTGTTGTGGTGAAGAAGCGGACGTATATCGTAGTTATGATATTCGGGAGGCGTATTTTTAACTTTCGGGAATACCCATATCTGGAGGAACTGCAAGTCTTCCGTGCGGCTTCCGTTATATTCGCTGTGATAGATTCCCCGTCCTGTGCTCATTACTTGAATGTCACCGGGGGTAATGGTGCTGGTGTTGTCCACGCTGTCGCCATGTGTCAGGTAACCCTTCAGGGGAATGGAGACAACTTCCATGTTTTGATGCGGGTGCATGTCGAAGCCTCTTCCCGGAGCTACGGTATCGTCATTGAGCACACGGAGTGCGCCGAAGTTCATCCGTTCGTGGTTATAGTAATCTGCAAAACTGAATGTGTGGTGAGTGTCTAACCACTGATGGTTGAAATAGCCTCTTGAGTCGGCTTTGTCTACAATTGTTTTCATATCGTTTCTGTTTATTATTCATAGCGTTATAACAAACAGAAACGATAGAAAGTTTTTAATCCCTGCGCAGCTTCTTTACTATGTCTTCTCCTTTAAAGTAGATAACGAGGGAACTGACAATGATAATCATTCCGGCAACGGTACTGAATGTGGGATGTTCGCCTGCAAGCATCATCCAACTGAGCACGGCTCCCAATATGGGGTTGATAAGCCGGCACATATTGATGTCGCTCACTTTGGCTCCTTTGCTTTGCAGGGCAATGAACCAGAAACTGAATGCAAAGACGGAGATAAATACAAGTGTTCCCAGACTGACATAGAATCCCATTGGCTTGCCGATGAAACTGTGGTATCCTTCGGTGGCAATCCCTACGATATAGATAAGCAGTCCGCCGAAGAACATTTGCACGGCATTGAGGAAGATTGGGTTTACTTTTCCTTTGTCTTCGGATACCGAGATAGCGGAATATCCCTGAAAGATGATGCTTAACAGTAATAATACTATGCCCGATATTCCTTTCCAATCGAGTGGTTTGCCGTTGCTTCCCATTCCGACAATGAGTATTAATCCGATGAGGCTCACTACAAGGCTGATGATTTTATAAACATTCAGTTTGTCGTTGCTGGCAAGTACATGGGCAAGAAGTACATTGATAAGTGGTGTCATTCCCATAATGATGGAGGAAATAGCCCCGCTCACGAAGTCCACACCAAAGTAGAAGGCCGTGTAGCCCATGAACATGTTTATGAGGATGAGGTTAATGAACAGTTTGCCGTGTTGCTTGATTTCCGTCCACATTCCCTTGTGCCATGTGTAAACGAAAAGAATGATGCCGACAGTGGTGAAACGCAGTCCGGCAAAGTTCATCGGGGTAAAGTCGTAACTAAGTCCTTGTTTGATAAACGGATTCACAATAGCCCACAGAACGGAGGCTAAAATTGCATAGAGAAGACCTTTTTTCATCGTGTTTTAATTTACGTAAACAACCTTGAAGTAGCGGGAGAATAGTTCTTTGGCTTGCTCCAGTTGTTCGGGAGTGTTTTCTTTTATGTCTTTTAATAGATAAGGCTTGTTCATGGCTTCATACTTGTGAACGCCAAGAGTGTGATAGGGGAGTATTTCTACTCGTTGTATCATTTCATAAGATTGGAAGTGTTCGCCCATGCCGATAATGTCTTCTTCGAAGTTGCTGTATCCGGGCACAAGCACATAACGCAGCCACATGGGGTGTTTGTTTTCTTCGAGCCATGCTGCGGTTGCCAGTGTTTGTTCATTGCTTCGTTCGGTGAGTGTTTTGTGACGGGCGGGGTTGAACTCTTTAATGTCGAGTAAAACAAGGTCGGTAAGCGAAAGAAGCTCTTTGACATCTTCGTTCCAGAGTCCTCCGTTGGAGTCCAGACAGATGTGAATGCCTTCTTCTTTCAATCTCTTGAATAACGGGATCAATGCTTTTGCCTGAAAAGTAGGTTCGCCTCCCGAGAAAGTGATTCCTCCTTTCTTTCCGAAGAATGGCTTTTGGCTGACTGCCATGCGTACTATTTCTTCTATATCCGTAGCCTTTCCTCCCTGTGGGGCAATCGTGTCGGGGTTGGCACAATACAGGCAGCGGAAGTTACATCCTTGAAGGAAAACGACGAGCCGGAGTCCCGGCCCGTCGAATGTTCCCATACTTTCATATGAATGTACGTTTATCATCATAATTACATGCGTTCGTGGAATGAGCGGCTGATAACTTCCAACTGATGTTCGCGGCTGAGGCTTACGAAGTTTACAGCGTAACCTGATACACGGATTGTCAATTGAGGATAGTTCTCAGGATGTTCCATTGCATCTTGAAGCATTTCACGGTTCAGTACGTTTACGTTCAAGTGGTGAGCACCTTTGGTAAAGTAACCGTCCATCATGGTAACCAAGTTGTCTACACGGTCTTCTTCTGTTGCACCGAGTGATTTCGGAACAATAGAGAAAGTGTTGCTGACACCGTCTTGTGAGTCACGATAACGTAATTTGGCTACTGAACTGAGTGATGCGATGGCACCGTTCTTGTCACGTCCGTGCATTGGGTTTGCACCCGGAGCGAAAGCAACACCTTTCAGACGTCCGTCAGGAGTAGCTCCTGTTTTCTTTCCATACATTACGTTTGAAGTAATGGTAAGAAGAGAAAGAGTAGGACGGGCATTCTTGTAAACCGGTAGTTTCTTCAATTCTTCGCTGAAGAAGTAAACCAAGTCAACTCCAAGGTGGTCTACGCGGTCGTCGTCATTACCGAAGCAAGGAAATTCTCCTTCGATGTCGAAACCTTCTGTTAAACCGATGTCGTTACGACGTGCTTTAACGGTTGCATATTTGATAGCCGAAAGTGAGTCCAGCGCGATAGAAAGTCCGGCTGCACCATAAGCAAGGTTAATGCGTGGATCGGTATCAACGAATGCCATCTGGGCTTTTTCGTAGTAATACTTATCGTGCATATAGTGGATGATGTTCATTGCTTCGTTGTAAACGCGGGCAATCTCAATCAATACTTTCTTATAGTTCGTCATTACCTCTTCAAACTTCAAGGTGTCACCTGTCAATACGGGGATATCCTTCACCATTACGGTTCCGGTGTTTTCGCAACGTCCGCCGTTGATAGCCAGAAGTAACGCTTTGGCAAGGTTGCAACGTGCACCGAAGAACTGAATCTGACGGCCTATGTCCTGATAAGACACACAGCAAGCGATACCGTAATCGTCTGAATTACGAACTTCGCGCATCAATGTATCGTTTTCGTATTGGATAGAAGAAGTGTCGATAGAAACCTTTGCACAGAAGTTTTTAAATCCTTCCGGCAGCTCGGGACTCCAAAGAATTGTCAGGTTAGGTTCGGGTGACGGGCCTAAGTTGTATAATGTTTGCAAGAAACGGAACGAAGTCTTTGTTACTTTGGTGCGTCCGTCGTTGAAACGTCCGCCGATAGCCTCTGTTACCCAAGTCGGATCACCTGCGAAGATGTCGTTATAAGATTGCATACGCAAGTGGCGAACCATACGGAGTTTGATAACGAATTGGTCGATAAGTTCCTGAGCGAATGTTTCGTCAATAGTTCCCTGTGACAATTCATATTGCAAATATATATCAAGGAATGAAGAAACGTTTCCTAATGACATGGCAGCTCCGTCTTGTTCCTTAACGGCTGCAAGATAAGCCATATATACCCATTGAACTGCTTCTTGTGCAGTGTGGGCAGGGCGTGAAAGATCCAAACCGTAGTATTCGCCCATTACTTTGATGTCTTTTAATGCTTTGATTTGCTCTGCTACTTCTTCACGAAGACAGATGCGTGCATCGGTCATCGGACCGGTCAGGTTGTGCAAATCCTGTAACTTTGCCTCAATGAGGCGGTCGATACCATAAAGAGCCAAACGGCGGTAGTCACCGATTATACGTCCGCGTGCGTAGTTATCAGGAAGTCCGGTAAGGAAACCCAATGAACGGAAAGAACGGATTTCTTCGGTATAAACGTCGAATACTCCGTCATTGTGAGTCTTGCGGTAATGAGTAAAGATGTCTTTTACTTTATCATCTACTTCAAGTCCGTTTTCTTTGCATGCCTTCATCACTACATTGATACCTCCAAACGGCTTGATTGCGCGTCTGAGCAGTTCATCAGTCTGTAAGCCTACGATCAACTCGTTTTCTTGGTCGATATATCCGGCTTTGTGAGAAGTGATAGTTGAAACGTTATGATTATCAATTGAACGTACACCATTATTGGCTCTTTCCTCGGCAATTGCTTCGAGGCATAAAGACCAAATACGTTTTGTTCGCTCTGTAGGGCCTGCAAGGAAAGATGCGTCGCCCTCATAGGGTGTGATGTTTGTCTTTACAAAGTCTGTAACATTGATTTCTTTGCTCCAAAGACCATCGTTAAAGGTTTTGTTCAATTCCATAAAATGTATTTTAAGAGTTAGTATGTCTTTTGAGCGTGCAAAGTTACGACTAATTATCCATATATTATGCAACCGTAGGCTTATAAATATGTTATAAAACACAAAATGCCTACTTTTAAGTATGAAATTAAATTTTCTTTGGTGAAGGTATTGCAAATATGAAATAAAGTTGTACCTTTGCACCGCTTTCAGAAAGAAAGTCCTTTGGAAAGGTGGCAGAGTGATCGATTGCAGCGGTCTTGAAAACCGCCGTACTGAAAGGTACCGGGGGTTTGAATCCCTCCCTTTCCGCAGAATAAACCGGACAATCCGGATAAAAGTAAATAAGTCCCATGAACATTAAGTTTGTGGGACTTTTTTGTTTTTCTTAATGTCTGCCTTCTTTTGTGTTGGGATCATATTGGAGTAGTTGAAATAGAAAATGCTTTTTATATAGAAAAACAAGTTCAAACGTGCTGAAGAAATAATGAACTGACAATAGTCAATTCAATGATTGACAATGGTCGTTTCTTGGATTGACACTAGTCGTTTCATAAAACGACAACTGTCAATTCATTATTTCTTCAGCGCGATTGAACCTGTTTTACCGTATATTTGTCATTGCCGACGAGAGCGACAATTTAAATAATCATATTTATTTGCAGTAAAAATGAGAGCACTATGAGAGCACAAATGAAGTTGCTCTCATACTTCAAACTACTTGTTAAAAGCAGATATAGCAAGTTAATGAGAGCATGAGAGCAACTTTTTAAAAGTTCTACCTATTGATTGATGGATGAAGCTTGTATTTGTTCTTACTGCTGCTGATTGTTGCATCTTTTATTTTGAATGAAAAATCCCACAGCTTTGTACCCTTTTCTATTTTTAATAAAATCCTGTTTTTTCCGGGCTTGAGTTTTAACCGGCATTCCAATTCATCGACAAGGAAAGTTTCTTTCATCGGTTGTTTCAATACGGATTCTCCATTGCAAAAAACTTCTATGCCGCCGGCTATTCCCAAACAACCGGTTACTATTTGTTCTTCGGATGATTCCAATGTACAGAAAGCATAACTTACCGCTTTGTCCTTCGACTCTAAAACATCATTGAGAGATACTCTGTCGGAGAGTGGAGAAGAATATTTCATCCATTTGATGTTATTTCCTTTGCTGTCGAAAAATGAAAAGCCGGGGAAAGGGGATGCTTTTTGCTCACCGCCCATTGGTTTAAGAAAGTCTGTGGCAAATGTCATCCCTTCTTCCATATTGAATGCAGGGGAGATGAGCCAGTAAGTGAAATATGAACCGCTTAGTTCACGAATATCCAAACGTATGTCGGCAGGTGAGGATAAAGACAGTTCTCTTTCGAAGTTTTGTCGGGATCGGTCGAATGATTGGATAACATCATCATAATCCTCTAATAACTCGTTGAACGGGTCCATTTCAAATTCGAGCCAGTAGTCACGGTTCTCCCTTTTCCATATAGCGCAATAATCATTCTTGACTTTCATCAAGCTGTTCCGGCAACTTGTTAAATTGTCGCGAACCTGAGTAAGGAGTTTGCGGGTTTCTTCCCTGTTTTCGAACTGAATGCAACATGCTTTTGCATAAAGAGCAGAGGCTTCTGCCAGTTTTAACTTTGCCTGAGACAAGTATTTATATTCGTCGGAAACAATTTGAAGGGTGGCATATTCCCTTGTATAATTCTTTGCTGTCTTTTGACACAAGATAGAATCTATTTCAAGGCATCCCTCATAAACTTCTTGCCAACCGGACAGACTGTATCTGTTGAATTTACCTCTTTGCGGAATGATTGTTTTCCAGAATGTAACTTCGCTCATTCTGTCCAACGCCTCGATTTCTCCTAATTCGGTAAGTTTATGTATTGCCGTGAAAAGCTCTTGTTCTTCGCTTTGGTATATTCCGGTTGACAGGCGCGTATCAAATTCTTCAATACTATTCTTGTTGGGATTCCAAGAATGGTCGGCTCCATAAGAAACACCATACCAATCTTGGTCGAAACTGTGCAATCCGCCTTCGTCCCAGATTGTGTTCAACATTCCCATAGTACCCTTTTGAACACCTTCCCGGGTAAAGTTGCGTATGTTGGGCAGTGCTTGCCGATAGTCGGGAAACAGACGTAGTGAATTTAGGACTCCGGTACATACCATATAATCGAATCCGTTTTTAACGAACGGATCTATCCATTTGGCAAACGATTCGTAATCACTGTACTCCCAAGTCATCATCACTGCATCTTTGGGGAGTAACGGTATTATATCGGAATGTTGCAAAACAATGTCACCCCACATCATCATTCGCTTGCCGTTTTGTTTTAAGATACTTGATAACTGGTTCATGTAATTGGCATATACGTGTCCGGCACCTATGCTGTCCACCATTTTCTTCGATGGCCCTCTGCCTAAATCGAATGTTTCGTCACAATTAACATGGAAAAAATCCGAATCGAAAGCGGGGCACATTTCGTCGTAGATGTCCTTCATAAACAATGCCGTTTCGGGATTGGTCGGGGCATACATACTGTTGCTTTCCGCTAAATGACGATATTTAGGATTTTGCAGAACCTTTTCGGCATGTCCCAATGATTGGAAATTGGGAATCAGTTCAATATAATGCTTCTTTGCATATTCGGACAGTTCCTTCCATTCTTCAATGCTAATGCTTCCGGCAGCAGGGGCGAATTCGGGATGCTTCCCGGTTTTTACAATGTGTTCCGTGTAGTAGCACAGCACGTTTAGCTTTAGTTCGGCTAATCTTCTTATCTGATATTTCATGAACTCTTTGTTTGGCACAGGTCCACGGCTAATATCATCCATCACTCCCCGATATTTCAGTACAGGTTTGTCGATGATGTGCCATCCTTCCAGTTTATTGCCTTTGCTTCCGCGGATTAACTGTATCAAAGTTTGTCTGCCATAGAAAAGTCCTTGCGGAGTGTTGGCACTCAGTATGATTCTATTTTTATCAATCAGGAGTTCATAACCTTGTTCTCCTATGTCTTGTTTAAAGAAACCTTGTTTTTCACATAGTATATCGAATTTCTTATTTTGATTCTTTAAGCCGATATGGAGTGATTTTATTTGAGAGTAGTTCTCGGCAGCTATCAGCTCTTCATAGTTCAACTGTTTATCCAGAGTGAAGCTACTGCCTGTTTGCTTGGCGTAATAGGGCAATGGTACTACATTAATGGCATGGATACTGCAAAATACCATTAAGATGGAACATAGTGCTATTGATATTCGTTTCATAAAATTTATTTTTATATAAAATACGTATGTTACTTATTCCTCAAACGGTCAGTGAAAAACTTACTCATTTCCGTACCTAACGTCAAAAGGGCTCCCATGCCGCGAGGATCGCTTGTTACTGTTTTTTGTTTCATGTAATAATTTACATCTTCACTCATATCCGTTCCGCAGCAGATGCCTTTTACCGTGCCGTCTTCGTTTATTTCTTTGACAATGGCACTCCATGCTTTCAATAATTGTGGGGAATAAGAAGAGGGCAACCAACCTTTGCGGATAGCTCTGGCTAAACCGATAGCAAACATTGCACTCCCGGACGTTTCAAGATAAGAATCGGGATGTGTTAATACTTGATGCCACAATCCACTTTCCGATTGATAAGAGAGAATAGCTTTAAGATGCTTGGCAAAAAGTTCTTTTACTTTTTTATAATCTTTATGTGAAGCAGGCATGGTGAGCAATGCTTCCGAAGTAGCCCAAATTATCCATCCGTTTGCTCTTGACCATGATACAGGAGATAATTGTTGTGTCTTGTTGTACCAGCCATGTCTGTAAAGCTGAGTTTTGTTGTCTGTCAGATATTTGTTAAACTTGATAATCTGGAAAGCTATTTCATCATATAACTTGGGATTATTATTTATCTCTGCCATACGAAGCAAAAATGCAACAGACATAAAAAGATCATCTGCCCATACTGTATTTTCGATAGGCTCCGGACGGCAAAGGGTACCATCGGGCAAACGAGATTGTTTGTTGAGTACATAATCAAGCATTTCGTTAAGAACTTCTTTTTGCAGGCCTTTTGCTTGATTAATAGTTGCCATTTCGGCGAAAGATAGGGCAGCACCACTGGTATCATCGAGCATGGTTGCACGGAATAGACGGAAATATGCACCACGGAGTATTCTTTTTGAACAATACTGTTCTTTAAAAAAGGAATAATTATCTATGATTTGTTTGTTATACATTTCCACAAACTGCTTGTATCTGGTATCGTTTGTAGCTTTGTATAAATTGAGTATACCAAGTAATGTATTGGAATTAGCATAATTCCAGTCTGCATTAAATCCTTTCTTGTTTACATTAGAAGGTATATCGAAGCTTTGTTGTAACATTGGGCTTTGCAGTTGCCATGAATTAAGGTTGCTATTTGGTTCGTAAGGTATTGATATTAGCCAGTTGTTTATGTATGGATTGTTTATGTTGTTTTTTATTGTTATTTCTTTATCAAACATATCATTTTCTTTTTGGATACAGCAGGAGAAAGTTGTGCTGTTGGCATTTGTTTCTGTGCACTTCACTAATAGCTGATTTTCTCCTTTCCATAAACGAACTTTAACTTGATTGGCGAACTTGAACCTGTTATAGGTATATTCTCTGAATTCTTCTGTTTCGGATGTGCCTTCGTATATATGTGTGTTATTCAATAGTACTTCTATATTGCCTCGAAAGGAAAATCCCAAAATGGCATCTTTCTCTTTTTCTGTATTGATTGTTATTAGTCCGCAAGCCACTTCGTTATTATTCAAAGTGGTTTTATCTATTTTCAAATGAGCCACATTTGCATTGAATGTAACTACTTGAGGTTTGAAATCGAATGATACGCTTTTAATCAGTTGATTGGCAACTTTCTTGGTGATATTTATTGCTTCTTCCGCTTTCGTAAGAGAAACGCTTGGTATGGTCGATGCCCATAAAACCATTTCTTCTCCGTTATTTCCTATAGGTTTCTTGCCAATGGATAATGAAATATTTTCATTCGGTAGCTTTTCTTTTGACTCTAAAATCAATAGATAGCCTTCTTTCTGCAATGAATACTTGCTAAAAGAATAAGACGTATTATTTCTATGAAGCATAAATTCTTTAAAATGTATGCTTGACGGGTTGAGAGGAGAAGAAAACCAAAGTTTTAATGAATAGTCCTCAATTTTATGTCTTACTATGCGAGGTTTCTCTTTGTCCGGCATTTCTACACCGGGATTTTCATATCTGAATGGAGGACCTTCTACCAAAATGTTATTGTCATAAGCACCTATATCTAGCTTGTCACCGGTAAATCCTATTTCAATGTCTTGAGGAATCATTCCCTTATCCCGACAAGGAGAGTTTTCTTTCAGGAGGAAATTTCCATATTTTCCATCAATAAACATGGGATTACTTGTAATACTTTTGTGCTTTTCTGTTTTAGAAACCAAATTTGGAAAGGGAATATTAGCACAATTGTTTTCAAATACGTTATTTGCTCCTAAGTAATAGATACCAACCGTATCGGCTTCTGAGATATAATATGCATTATTGAAATGATAAATATTATCATTGTTCCAATGAGTTTCCTTTTTCCTACCCCACACATCAGAATCAACTTGCCAGCTATTATTGAAAATGTAGAAAGGTTTTGTCAGTCTTCTTTCTTCACCAATAATTTTGAATATAGTCCATCCGTCTTTGCAATCGGGTAATTTAACTCCTGTATTTCCATAAAAATAAAGGGGACCACCACCAACTTCGGTAATTGAAATGAATGCATGGCTATTGATCATTTTGTTATGGTAAAAATGAAGATTCTTGCAATATACTTCTGGCTCGAAAGCATTGTCTGCTGAGTTTTCAATTACATTTCTATATACTTCACCATTGGTACAAGCTAATGTGTCTTGTTCTGCATCTCCCATTATTGAAAGCCTGATCCCGTTATATACGTTTTTAATGTAATTATCCCTGATAACGAATGAACCGCTTATCATTTTGGCCTGAAAAATACTTCCGTTGTAATATCTGAATTTGCCATGATGAAGTTCTTCCCAAGAGTACTGATTTTCTTTAGTCCAGACATGTTCTCCTTGCTCCCAATAGCAATTCTCAATGAGGAAATGGTGGCTTTTACGTCCTAAAGCATAAACGGCTCTCCGACTGCCTTCCACATTTGAATTAGTGAGGGATATATAACTTGAATCGTCCACTCTGATAGCATCTACCCAACAATTTTTGAATGATAAGTTATCCAATGTTATCCATGAACAATTTGTGATGTGAAAACCATAATTTGTAAGGTTGCTTCCCGGTTTGGGGGCACCTCCGTCTATGGTGACTTTGTTTCTGTCCTCACCTTTGATGACAATAGGTGAATCGGGAATTCCATGTATGTTGGTAAGTTTGAAATTTTTTCTGTAATATCCGGCTTTCAACAGTAGTGTGTCTTTGGGATGTAATTCTGCTAATTTCTTTTTTAGCTCTTTTTCTGTTGTCTTGTCAGAAATTGTAATAACCTTTGCATAAGTTGAATACGTATGTAAAAGAAACATTATTAGCAACAGTAGGAATCCTTTTTTCATGGCTATAGATTTATTGATTGTACGTTATTGGATGATCCGGTAAGTAAATTCGATAATTTGTCTGGGTTCATTGTTCTTATTGGCTACGTTTAAAATGATCGGATAAGCTTTCAGTGCCGGATAAGGGAAACAATATTTTGACTTATCGGTACCTAACTCTAAAGTTACATTTTTAGTATGAATAGTCAATTCTAATTTTTTTTCTTTTGCTTGAATTGATACAGTAGTGTCATTAACCTGATTGAATGTCATATTGGGATATTCAATAATGGGTTCTATTATGGCTACCGATGCTTTCGCGTCATGATAAATAAGTTCTATTTTCTTTGTAAGAGTATTATCTCCTATGTCATGGGATAGACGATATGATATGCCTCCTTCCTGTTGTTTACTGTTTTTAAGTTCACCAATACTTGAAACAAGAAAACTACCGGCTTTTTCTTTATACGTAAGTAAGGCATCGAATTCATATAAGTTTGTAAAGTAACCCAGATCGCTTGTGAATTCTATTCTTGGGGTTAGTGGGCGTATTTCGGGCATATCGGGAAAACTCATAGGTTCCCATCTTTTATAGATTGTTTGTGATGAAGCTTGAAAGAATCCGTGATCTTTCAGCCATAAATTACATATATTTCCTCCAACAGGACGATGCATGTACTTACTCCTTTCACCTGCCGGATCTTTATAGGTATAAGCGGATATGGTTGTGCACCATTGCTCGGTACGTGCTGTTGCAATGTTGAGGGTTGGATAATAATGTATTCCTTTTTTGTCGAGAGGAAGGGGTGGTAGTTTACCACTATCGGCTTTTGCAAAAGCTATAGCCATTGCCAGATTTTTGGCTTTAGCGAATGTTGGATAAATACACGGCAGTTTATCAAATATATCATAGTACAAAGGTCCGAAACCTATTATCCCATTTTGAATACATGTTTCCAAAAACTGCATGTTTTTTATAGCTGCAGTCCGATATTGGTCATTTTTATCCATAAACAAACTGAATAATACCTGACATCCGTCTGATGTACCACTACCGAAGCAAGTCCATTTGTTAGAACGTATTCCCCAAGAAGCATCCATAGAACCGTCCGGATATATAAAACCAAGATGGCTTTCCAATGATTTTTCCACATATGTATTAACTTCTTTATCTTCCGCAAGCCGGGCATAAAGAGCTAAACCCCATAACGACATTTCAAGGTTATATCCTAAATCTACTCCATATTTAACGTTAAAAACACGTCCTCCTTCACCGGTAAGAAAATAGTCACAGTCCATTTTTGCTATTATCTGATGAGCCAGACTACAAGCCTTATTGGTATAAGTCGTTTTATGGATTAATGTATTGACATACATTAATGTAGCAGTTGTTGTTGCACAATAATTGATACTGGCAAATTGCGGAGACATGACTTCTGTCAGATAATCGGCAGCTTTTTCTATAGACTGCAACCATGATTGAGATTCTTTCTTTGTAAGATGCGGCTTTACTATAGGATAAGCCATTGTCATCATTAAAGTTTGATCTGTTGTTGTACCTGTCCACTCTTCGGGCGTTTCGAACCATGCACCATTTTCTTTCTGTTGTTTAATCAACCAGTTACCTACATTTATAGCTGCTTTTAAAAAAGTTTTATTTCCTGTCTGCTTGTATTCAAAGGCGAACGGATAGACGGCCTCGGCTGCTCTTGTATGGTATAAATTACATTTAGGACAAGTAATAGCGCCATAGTCGGGTGAATGTTTGTCTTGTTGTACATAATTTAAAAGTGCAGAGTTTAATTGCATTAATATACGTGTGGCATGTGTGCTTAACGTATCCACAGGTATATATTGGGCATTTGCATTATGACCAATAATAATAAATAAAGTGAGACAGTATATTAACTTTTTCATATTATTTGAGTTTACAGGTCGGTAATAGGCTTGTATTTAGGTACTAATGTTTTCATTACTATCCAACCGAGTAGGTGTGAGAATGCACAAACTGAGAATATAATAAAATAACCTGCTTCTTCTCCTTTAAATCCCATAAATGTCATTTGAGTTTGTCCTGCATAATCAAATAAGACTCCGGAAGATTTATTGATGATAAACGCTCCGAATCCACCTGCCATACCACCGATTCCAATAATAGTGGCAATGGCTTTCTTGGGAAACATGTCACCAACTGTAGAGAAAATATTAGCCGACCATGCCTGATGTCCCGCCATAGCGATACCTATGAAAATAATGGGTAACCAATATGATATATGTCCTAAAGGTTGAGCTAATAAGGCAACAAGTAAAAAAGATGCAAAAATAAGCATGGTTTTCATACGCCCTGCATAAGGATTCATACCTTTTTTGTTTACGAAGTAAGAAGGCAGCCATCCGCCTACAATAGAAATTAAAGAGATTAGGTATAGCATAAATATTGCTAATTGTCCTTTAGGATCAGATGATTTTATTTCATAAACTGCGCTTAAATAAGCAGGTGTCCAGAACAAGAAGAAGAACCAAACTCCGTCTGTAAGAAATTTGCCTAAGGCAAAAGCCCATGTTTGCTTGTATTTTAAACAGTTAATGAATGAAACTTTGTTTTCTTTGTTAATCGTTGAATTATAACTATTATCAATTTTGCTGTCCTGTTCAATATAAGTTAATTCCGCGGCATTAACATGAGGGTTATTTGCTGGCTTTTTATAAATAAATATCCATACTCCCATCCAGATAAATCCTAAAAGTCCAATAATTATGAAAGCTGTTTCCCATCCCCATTTTTCTGCTATTACAGGAATTGATAATGGTGCTGCTAATGCTCCGATAATAGAACCGGTATCAAAAAGACTGGTAGCTAATGCTCTATCTTTTTTAGGGAAGTATTCGGCAGTGGCTTTGATAGCAGCAGGATAGTTGCCTGCTTCTCCTAATGCTAAAATGAGGCGTGCAAAAATAAATAAAGTAACACTTGTACTTGCTATTAATGCTCCGTTACCGAAGAGATTAATAGCTTCTTTTGCTCCTTCAAATCCAACCAACCATTTTCCTGTAATAATGCCTGAAGTTGCAATTCCACAAAAGGCATGTAAACATGCTCCGATAGACCATACACCGATAGCACATAGATAACCTTTTTTAGTTCCTAATTTGTCAATGAATCGTCCGGCAAATAGCATACTGATGGCATAGAAAATAGAGAATAAGGCCGTAATATTACCATAGTGATTATTGGTCCAATGAAATTCCGGTGCAATATAATCTTTCCATGTCAGGGAGAGCACTTGTTTATCCAGGTAATTAATTATTGTAGCGAAAAATAACATGGAGCATATTACCCACCTATAGTTCGTCATTTTTTGTGTAGAACTGTTCATTATATTCATATATGTATAAATTTAATATTCTTTGGTTGTTATTTTATGTCTAATTTTAGCATTTCGGTTCCTGCAAGTAAGAAAGCTCCGATTCCATATACATCAGTTGAGTTTTCATCTGCAGGTTTAGGTGCATTTCCTACGGGTTGAATATATCCTAATTTTCCATTGCTATCTACATAACTGCATAACGTGCTCCATGCTTTTAACATTGGTTCTAAGTATGTTTTCTTATCCAATAACCCGTTACGAATACCCCATGCAAGTCCATAACAAAAGAATCCGGATGCACTGTTTTCAGGCAGGGGATAGGAAACCGGATCTAAAAGACTTGCATGCCAAGAACCCTTATTATCTTGAGTTTCAAGAATGCTTTTTGCCATTTCTTTGAATATATTTATGTAATAATCCCGATGAATATCTTCTTGGGGAAGAATATCGAGTAAAATTGGTATGGCAGCAAATACCCAGCCATTACCACGAGCCCAGAATTGTTTCTGACCGTTTGGCTCTAATAAAGGTTTCTTTGAACAATCACGATAATAAAGCTTTGCATTATTATCATATAGGGAATCTGTGCATTCCTTAAATTCTTTGTGCATAAAATTAATATAAGCCTTTTTCCCCGTTAATGTATATAGACCGGCATATACAGGAGGAGCCATGAATAATGCATCGGACCATGACCATCTTTCCACGCCGCCTTTAGAATGGATTTTTTGTAATGGTGCTTTTGAGGGAAGACGAACAACAGAATCTAATCGCTCTATTGTGCGTTTAAGGATTTCCATATTTTTATATTTCTTTGCTAATTCAATATACATTTGCGATACACAAATATCGTCTGCATGATAGGGACGATAATATACATTCCAGTTATTTTTTTCACCTTGTGATTTCAAAAAAGAAAAATACTTTTCATTATTTGTTTCCTTAGCCCATTCAACTAACCCTTTATACCATGCACCATTGGTCCAATCTAAATCATGGTGTTTTACTTGTGACTGATTATTTATTTGCCAATCGGCAACCCTGTTACATATTTCTATAATTTGCTGTTTACTTTCAGGTATTAGTTGTGTTGACAAACTTCGTTTACTATGAGCAGGAAGAGTTATTTTGTATCCTACGGTGTAAACTCCGGGAATTGCTTCATCAAAATCATTTGGGGGAGTTACTTTGGAGATGAAAGGAGTAGATCCATGAGGTATGGATATAAAAAGATTTTTTCCATCTTGTTGAAGTAGTAAGTTTCCGCCAATGATTTTTGCTTTTGCCTCTGTAAGCATTCTCCATGTTATTTCTACTTGTTTTTCGGCTATGCAAATGCTGTCTTTTATTGTCACAAACTTTTTGTTAATAATAGAAATGTTTCTTTTTGCAACAGACAAACCGTTGTATAGTGTAGTTAAGTCAAGTGTAACCCTCATTAACTTTGGGTTGTCTGAATGTGATTTTATTTTTCCATTACCTTTGACATTAAATAGTTCATCGTTAATAGAAAAAACATTGTGAGCCAAGTTCGTATATCTATATACTTTCCATCGATCGCTATTTTGTGCATTATCCCAAATGGATAATCCGCAGCGTTCAAGAGAATCGTAGTCCTGAGGTCCTAAATCAATAGCCCATCGTATCCCTAAGGCGTCCATTACAAATGAACCGGCATCAAGATGTGTATGTGTATTGTCGGATGGAGTTCCACCTTTGATTCCGACATAAATAGCATTTTTAGAATTCCAGGATGTTCTCATGAGACATACCGGAGCTTCATTATGTGCTACAAACATAAGTGGAATATTGGTATCTTTGGTATTTGATAATTTAATTCCGTTACCGAAAATGAAAATAGAAGGAAGCATGCGTCTATATTGTTCATAGTCATACTTTTCTATGTTTAATAAGTTGTATATTTCATAATCGAGCAGTGTAAGATCTTTATTTTTCTGGGCAAACCAGAACATAGATGTATTTAAACGTGTACCTTTGCCGGAATCGCCAAAATTGAAAGGAAGTAGGGTGGGGCCTACCATGTGTTTGATATAGTAAGGACTACGCATGAATCCGGTCATGTTGGAAAGTCCGAAATCTGTTCCATATGTTTGTTCCAATAATGCAAGTAGCATAACATTATAAGTTGTTCCATATTGCCAATATCCGTAGCCTTCGGGATATGCACCTTCCGGTTCATACTCAAACATAGGTTTGCGTATGCTTTCAATAGAGCGTGTAATTATTTTTTTTGATAATTCCGGTTGATCTTCAATAATGGCGATAGCACAATATGCCATAGCTGTATTACATACTTGGTTCCAGTTTGTATTCCGGTTTAGAAAATTATTGTATTTACTATCTAAAGAAGGATATAATCCTTTTTCTATAATGGCCTTTTTGACTAGTTTTTTAGTGGATTTATCTAAAACGGGATAGAGCCAGTCATAGCCGATTGCCACACCCATTGCCATTTCTGCCAAATCAAGAAAATGGGTGGGATTCCAGTCTTTGTATTTGCAAACGGTTTGTAATTCAGTTTCCGCACGTTTGGCATATTTAATGTCTCCTGTTGTACGGTATGCGTACGAGAGCATAAAAATACGATATAACACTTCTCTTGATGTTCCCAACATACGTTTCCCTATATCCATTCTTTTTAAAGAAACCAGAGAAATAATTTCATCGCTTGCTTTTATTGTGCGTTGTTGTATGATATTCCAAATGGAATCTTTTGATATGTTTTCCAGTAATTGCTTCTCCATTCCATTATTCAACAGTATCCGTGGATGAGAAGGATATTTAATATCAGGTAATGTTATTGTTGCGCAATATGCTGAATTAAAAAAACAAAACATACCAAACATTAGTAGTATTAATCTATGTAATTTCATCTTATAATGGAATTTTGAATTAATGAATGATGAGGAAGTCTTAAACTTCCTCATCATATATTTATAAATTAGAATCTATAAGTGATACCACCTCTGATATTTAAGCCATTGTATTGTAAAGTGTATACACGGCTCTTGTTTCCAAAATATGTATAATATTCGCTATTGAGGACATTAATAGCTTCTGCCCACAAAGTGAGCCCTTTATATAATTGTACAGAACCATTTAAATCAAGTTGCCAACGTCCGTCTTGCCATATATCACGTTCTGCATTAGAGCCCAAAGCGGTTATGTATGAACCAATATAATTCAAGGATGCTTGTAAAGTAAAGAGCTTGGTTGAATATGCTAATGCCATATTTGCCGTGTGTTTTGCTTGGCCCGGTAGGCGTGTAGTACCTCTGTTTACATCAGTTGTTGCTTTAGAATGTATATAAGTATAGTTACTTGTAAACATAAGATTCTTCAGGAATGACGGTAGGAATGATAAGCTTGAGTTTAGGGTGATTTCTGCTCCATAAACTTTAGCGGCATCACCATTTTTGTTTTGAATAACTTGCCATCCGTCATATTTTCCTCCCGGGTTATTCATAATACCTTCGCTTAAATATTGGAAATCTGAAATATGTTTATAGAATACTCCTCCGGAAATAAGTCCGACATTAGATAAATATTGCTCGAAAAGCAAATCTATATTGTGAGCATAAGCTGGTTTTAATTCCGGGTTACCTAATGTAACACGTTCCAAGTCTTGTGATACTCCTTGTTTTGGAACAAGATCAGTGATGTTAGGACGAGAATATCCTGTAGTCCAAGCTAATCTGAAAATAGTCTTGTCTGTTAAATCATATTTAAACTGGATGTTTGGCAGAACCTTTATATAATCGAATGATTCTTGTACGGGAGTTGATACATAGTCATTATATAGAGTTTCGTCACCATTCTGTACTGGAGCATCCGGGTTTACAAAAGGATCAATTTTATTTGCTTTATATTTAACGCTTGTGTGTTCCATACGTACTCCGGCCAATAACATGAGATTGTTAAATTGGATTTTATTCATAACATAACCTGAAAGAACATTTTCTTGTGCATCATAGTAAAGACCATCTCTGTTCATGTTGGAGAAATATTCGTTACGGGTAATATCTCCTTTGTTTGCAGGATTTGCCATATATTCATGAACTTTAGTCATATCCGGTGCAATTCCGAAAGGAAGCTTGTTGTTCAGGAATTTAGATGATAATTGTTGGGTAAGCAACATGTTTGTCAGATTGTTGGCATCACTTGCAGTCATAGAATAAGTCCATGTGTCATCCGGTGTGTATCCTGAATTACTCATGAATTTTCCTTTGGCTCCGAATGAAAATGTGGATGCAAAGTCTTTAATGAAATAATTTTTGGAAGCATTTAGTCTGGCTGTAAAGTTATCTCCTTCAGAAATTATATCATTATTTTCAATAGTATATAAATTATATCTGGAAATGGCATTCGGAGCTTCGGTTCCCATGTTTCCGGTTGGAACATAGGTGTAGTCCATTGTAAGATATTTAGTGCTGATAGACGGCATTACACCTACTACCGTTTTCTTAGGTATAGTTACTCCGTTTACTTTCTTTCCTGCTCTCCATTCGGGAGTTTGGAAACCTGCCATTTCACTGGCATAGTCGCGTTTGGATTTATTATAGAATACTCCACCGTCTATTTTCCATGTACCAAGTGTTGTTTCACCATCGAGGTTGATGTTTATGTTATGTATTATTTCGTTTTGGGTGGATACTTGGGTAATACTTCTCATTCTTTCAGAGCCTATACTTCCGTCCTCCATTAAAAAGAAACCATTGCCATTATCACGGAAACGACTTCTGTTTCTGTATCTCATATCATCATTCTGGCGATTATTGTAAATGGTGCTCAATGTGAATTTGGTATTTGCTGTCGGGGCCCAGTCGATAACAAAAGTTGCTCCGTGACGGCTGGATTCTCTTGATTGATAACGGTAACGGAAATCTGTAGGCATATAGGCTTCTTCAGAAATTACTTCCCCGGTAGCCTTATTTGTTAAAGAATAAGGTTCCCATGCCTGAGCTTCAAGTCTATCATAGCCATTGTTGGTTCTCAAAAAACTGTAATTAGCTAATATACCTAAAACTCCGTCAGGGTTTTTGTCGGTTTTGAAGAAGCGTTGTGAATATCCGGCTTTAATGTTATATATTGCTTTTTCACGTAATGGGTTATAACCACTTCCTAAGTCAATTGTGAATTTGGGAGATAAAGAACGTGCTGTTCCTGTTCTCATGTTGATAACACCGGCAATGGCATCACCGTCATTGGATGGAAGAAGAGTTTTTTGTACTTCCAATGATGATAGAATGTCAGAAGGAATTATATCCAAGGATTCATTACGTTTTCCACCCTCTTGACTACCCATGATTTGTTCACCGTTAACATTAATATTGGTAAAATTTGCAGGAGTTCCGCGTAATTGAACTTCGGTTCCGTCTGTTGTGATTCCACTAAGGCGCTTCAAAGCATCGGAAACGTTTGGATCAGGGAATCTGCCAATTTGATCGGCAGAGATAACTTGTGTCATGTTGTCTGCCATTTTTTGTTGATTCAATGCTCGTTGTTGTCCTCCAGCAACACTGGATATAACTACTCCTTTCAATGTATATGCGGATTCTTCCAAAATAAAGTCTTTGACAATTGTTTTACCGTTTTGAATAGTAACGACTTCCGTCATAGGAGAGAAACCTAAATAATTAACTTCAATTATACACTTTCCGGCAGGAATTCCTTGTAAAGAGTAGTTTCCGTTAAGGTCGGTAGCCGTACCTAAGGTAGTACCTTGAACAACAACTGAAGCTCCGGGTAATACACCTCCTGTGTTGTCTTTTACAACTCCGCGGAGATTACCTTTGCCTTGTGCAAAAGCCAATGATGATATAAACATCATTGCTAAAAATAAGAATGAAGAAATAATTGTGTTTTTCATAAATCAAAGAATTAAATGTTTAATAATTCGGCAGCATCTTTATCCAAAAATAAAGCTGCATTTTTATGAGTGCGTAAAATTGACGCAGGACATTTTTCGGTTATCGGACCGTATAAGGCATTATAAACTGCTTGTGCTTTTCTGTTAGTTGGTACAATGCCTACAACGTATTTGCATGACATTAAAGCTGGGATTGTCAGAGTCAATGCCTGCTTGGGTACTTGATCAATATGAGTAAACTCTCCATCGTTGACTTGTTGCTGACGGGAAATATTATCCAGTGAGGTTTGTCTTACCCATTGTTTGTCATCAAACTTGGCTTCATGTGGATCATTGAAAGCAAGATGACCGTTTTCACCAATACCAAGACTGACAATATCCAATGGCGCTTCTCTCAATAGTTTTTCATAGCGCATACATTCTGCATTGATGTCGATAGCATCTGATTGTACATAATTGACCTGATGAAACGGTTTTTTAGAGAAAATAGCTCTCTTAAGGAAATTGCCGAAATTCTGTGGCGCATCTTTTCCTAACCCCATATATTCATCCATGTGGAAAGCATCGATTCTGTTGAAGTTTATTTCTGAATCATTAATCAATGCCTCATAAAAGTCGGATTGGGAATGTGCAGCGGCAAAAATGGCTCTGATTATTTCATTTGCGGACAACTGTATGATGTTTTTTTTGTAACATTCATAAGCTGCCGTGCCCATGTCAGTTCTTGATTCAAATACATATACTTGCAATGAATCAACTTGAAATTGTTTAATAAGTCCTTTCATCTATTTATTTTTTATATTTGAGTTGATAATAAGCTGCGAGGAAACGTAAACCGAATGAGGTTCCTACGTCTCTGTGAGTTAACCATATCTTACCTTTCTTTGAACGGCAACGTGTGTTGACAACAGCACCTCGAAGATTCGGATCAGGATGATTGATAGAATATCTGTTTTTTAAAATCCATTGTATGCTTCTTTCATATGCAGGAATAAATTCTGTGTAACCATAATCGGCAAGACGTATCCATAAGATACCGGCAAATGCAACAGCCGATCCGCAAACAGAACCTTTATCGGATTCTTTCCCATCTGTATAATTCACGTAAAAAATAGTTCCGTCTTTTTTCTGGGCTTTAGCGTAAGTACGTGCAGTTTTAGCAGCCGCTTCAAGATATTTTTTATCTTTAGTTAGCTCATAGGCTTCCAGTAATGATTCTGCATACCATAAATTGAAACGGGGATGAAACGAGGATACATTGATGTCATTAGGCATATAACGCATCCATATTCCGTCTTTGTCTTGTTTCTCAATCAGGGAATTGCATAGTAAAATATGCGCATCTTTAAATTTGGAATCTTTTGAAAATTCATAGGCATCTTTGAAAGGAGAACCTTCTGTGTTGGGACGGGATACATCTTCCAATACCTGATTTTTCTTGTCTTTATAGAACGGGCTGTTTTCTTTCAATACTTCTCCGGTTTTTAAGTCTGCAAGATCATAGCAAACTCCTTTTTCAGGATAGTACATATTTTCCAACAACCATTTGGCTGACGAAGTTGCTACTTTAGCATATTTCATGTCACCGGTAACACGGCTGAGTTCGAATATACCTGGTGTTCCGTCGGTCGTCGTTGCAAATACAATCTGGTCATTCCCGATAACATCCCCATGAGTGGCAGCTACCATGCCTTTGAAACGTGGATTATTTTTTATTTCAAGGCTTATCCACCAATCACCTGCTTTGCGGGCTGCCTGCAAGGCGTCTTTATTTCCTGTTACCTTATAACTGTCTACCAATCCGAGAATTATTTGTCCGGTATGCCAAGGCTCTTCATAAGGATACCACTTTCCTTCAATCAGATTATAGTCACAACGTGATTTTCCTTCAGCATCCAAAAGTACCTTAGATGCATAGTCAGTACATTCGTTTATAGCTTTCAACAATTCGCTTGCTGAGGGAGTTTGCGCCCACACAGGAAGATTCATTGAAATAGCCAAAAAGAGAGATAGTAATGTTTTCATATAGTAATAGTTAATATTGTTATGTATAATATTTTATGGTAATGTGTTAACAGATGAATTTTTTAATATTCTGATTTTGTCTTTGGGATTGTCGTTATTTGTGAAAATATTGTAGAAATTTCCTCCCTTCACATCATCACAGAGGATGGCGGGACGTCTGTCCGGAGATTTGAGAGTAAATGAAATTCCCTGTACATTTATATTATTTACATGTCTGACATATAAGCCATAGGTAGGAAGAGTGCCAAACATGGTAGATTCCGGATAGAGTTCCGGTAATTCCTCGACTTTCTTGTTCGTGAGATCTTCTTCTATGCCACCGGTGCAAATGAATCGGCAGTTAGATAATGTTATATCATTTACTCTAGCCTCGGGGATTCCTGTTATTGAACAACCAATAGGACTTGAAGATCTGGCTACTATATTGGTTAATAATATATTACTGATACTTCCTACAGGTGGAGTAGGAGCTTCTTTATAATGTTTGCGTGCCCGGTTGCCTAACCGTACAAAGAAAGGAACCCGAGGTCCGTCAATAACTATATTGGAGATAATAATGTTTTCCATAATTCCGCCGTCAACAATTTCGAGAGCAATACCGCATATTCCCTCTGCATTTCCTGTTAATGCGTTTTTAACAGCAGATTCACGAATTACACAGTTCGTAACGGTGACATTGCGAAACCCTGTTGTGGTTTCAGTTCCGAATTTTAGTGCATTGCAGTGGCTGCTGATGATGCAATCCGATACTGTTATGTTTTCACATAATTTATCTGTGGTGCTTTTGAATGTTATTCCATCATCATCCGAATCTCCGATTACTTTGGTGATGATAACATCTTTGCAACCATCAATATCCATCAAATCATTGTTTTTGTTTGATTGATTGAATACTTTGATTCCATCTATTCGTAAGTTTTCACATCGTATATATGATTGCATCCACATAGCGGAATTACGTAATTCTATATTTTTGATTGTCACATCCTTGCATTCTGCTATCCATAACAGATAAGGTCTGTTGCGGTATCTGTCCGGTTTCTTTTTGGTAGTTACGGGGAATGAACCGCCACGTCCGTCAATGGTGCCTTCTCCTTCAACTGTGATGTTATTTACATTATGGGCTATAATCAACGATTGATAAGTCCATTCATCTCCCCAGAATCTGAATCCGACTTTAACTCTAGGGTAATCCGTTAATTCCTTAGAACCCAATAACCGTGCATTCTTTTCCAGTACTAATGTTGTATTGTTTTTTAGGAATAAGGTTCCTGTTACAAAATCACCCGCGGGTATGATAACTTTTCCGTTTTCTTGGACACTTTTGTCTATTGCAGCTTGAATGGCCTGCGTGCAAACGGTTTTGCCATCGGCTATTGCTCCAAATTCTGTTATTGTGTAATCGGAAGCATTAACTTGCAGACTAATTATACATGCTATTAAAATTGTTTTGGCTAATTTCATGTTCAAGTGTTTTTATATTAGATTTATTTATACCTATATTACTCAATAAGTTATCGTGTTTTATTCTGCGTTTTTATTTGATTTATCCGTGTGATATGTGTACTTTTTATTTATGTTAATTGTTAAATTGTTGTTTTATAAGTATTTGTATTGTGTATTTCGTACTGTGTGATTCTGTGTCTTTCTGTGCAAATATAGATATTAATATTATTTGGTCGCTATCTTTTTATATGTTATACAACATGCGATATAGTATTGGAATATGTTTGAATATGCTATGGATAAAGGATTATAGCTATCTGTTATCTCTTCCTTATTTAGATGTTTATTAAAATAATTTAGCCCGTGTAATTGCACAGTATATAAAATTATCATATCTTTGTAAAAAATAATTAGATCTAATAATGGGAAAGAAATACACGATAAAGGATATTGCGGCATTGGCGGGAGTTTCTGCAGGGACAGTAGACCGTGTTCTGCATAATAGAGGAGATGTATCCATTGATAGCAGAATGAAAGTAGAAAAAGCATTGGCTGAAATAAATTATTCTCAGAATTTGATTATGCCCGTGTTGCTCGAAACCACCAAGCAGTTTACTATATTAATAATTATGCCGCAGCACTTACCCGACGAGTATTGGGAACGGATAGAAAGAGGCATTGAAAATGCAATCCGTGATTTTGCAAAAGTCAAGTTGAAAATAAAATATTTGTATTATGACCAATTTGACTTATACTCCTGTAGGAAAAGTTTTAATGAGGCGCTTTCTTTGAAAACAGATGCGGTAATTATTGGTCCTTCGTTCCATGATGAGACTGTGCTTTTTGCTAATCAGTTGTTTATGAAAAACATTCCTTATGTCTTTATAGATACTGCAATTAATAATACAAAACCTCTTGCTTTCTACGGTCCTCATTCATTCCAAACCGGAATAGTACAAGCCAAATTGCTGGCTATGGGTATGGAAAGTGGTAAAGATATAGTTTTATTCCAGCCTAAAAGAGTGGGAGATGAAACTTCTATTCAATCATTGTCGCGTTCTTATGGATTTATATCTTATCTGAAAGAGTATTATCCGCATATAAAGGTGTTTTCCGCAGAATATGATAATGCGGATAAAAGTAAAACGCCTAAACTTATTGATGATTTCTTTCAGGAACATCCTAATGTGGGAGGAGCAGTTGTCTTTAATTCACGTGCATATATCATAGCTGACTATCTGAAAAATAAAGGTATAACAAACCTCAGATTAGTAGGTTACGGAACCAATAAGAAAAATATTATGCATCTTAAGGATGGATATATCTCGTTTATTATATCCGAAAGACCTGAATATCAAGGATATAAGGCTGTAAAAACGACTTTGGAATATTTGCTTTACAATAAAACACATGAGGTTTGGAATTATACTCCTATTGATATATTGACTAAAGAAACAGTCGATTTCTATGCTGTGTAAGTTATATGTTCCTTCCTATGAGGAAAAATAGGTTCAACCGTGCCGAAGAAACAATGAATTGACAGCTGTCAATCCAATAATTGATAGTGGTCGTTTCTTGGATTGACAGTTGTCGTTTCATTAAGTGACAACTGTCAATTCATTGTTTCTTCGGCACGGTTGAGGCTGTTTTACTGCATATTTGTTGTTGCCGACGAGAGCGGTAATTTAAACAATCATACTTATTTGCAGTAAAAATGAGAGCACAATGAGAGCAAAAATGAGAGCATAAAAACGGTTGCTCTCATGTCTCAAACTACTTGTTACAAGTATATGTAACAAATTGATGAGAGCATGAGAGCAACTTTTAAATTATTATGAGGAAATAAAATGAAAATCCCTCGATTTTTATTTAGTTCCGGAGAATGATAAAACTTTTATTTATTCTTTAAATGAGCTTCCAGATAGTTTTGAAGGATTCTTGCATGATTATAAACAGGCTCTTTTGAAGCATACAGCAATGTGACTGTTTTATAAGGTTTAATCTTTTCTATAAATTCTTTCATGGCTGCTGATTGATTGAGCTCTTTTTGATACCTTGCTTCAAACTCCTTCCAATGTGCCGGGATGTCTTCATGAAACCAACTTCTTAAATCGGGTGAAGGAGTAATTCCTTTCTCCCAATCGTCAAATTTCAGGCACTCTTTTTTCATACCCCGTGGCCAGAGCCGGTCTACGAGTATGCGGTAACCGTCACTTTCTTCAGGAACTTCATATACCCGTTTGATTTTTATTTGAGTCATGATTAAATAAATATTTAGGTGAATATGGAATTATAACCTTCCGTCAGTTTATTTGTTCGCATCCGATGTGTATATTTGCATTTAGTTTAGATATAATCAGAATATGGTGCTTATTTTACGTAAATCATTACCGGAGGATATTCCGGCTATTATGGAACTTATCGGGGAGGCTCAGGAGTATTTCCGCAATAAAGGTATAGACCAGTGGCAAAACGGCTATCCCAACCCGGAATCTATTATGAATGATATTGCTTTGGAACATAGCTTTGTATTGGAAAAAGATACTGAAGTAGTGGCTACTGCCATGATTAGTTTTGAAGGGGAACCAACCTATGATCAAATTGACGGAGCATGGCTCACGGACCAACCTTATGTAGTGGTGCATCGTGTAGCGGTAAAAACAGACTTGAAAGGGCAGAACCTTGCAGGCAAGATTTTTGACTGTGCGGAGCAAATGTGCCGTGAACGTGGAATAGGTAGTTTCAGGGTAGACACTCACGAGGAAAACTTATCCATGCAAAGGGTACTTACCAAACGTGGTTTTCACTACTGTGGGGTGATTACCGTGTCATATGGTGCTGCAAGAATGGCATTTGAAAAGGTCTTAAAATAAAAGAGTTTTCTTATTTACCTATAAAACTTTTAAATCTGTTTTGTGCTGCTTCGATTAATTCCGAGGCAATGTCGTTTGTTTGCTCAAAGAAAGTACATTCGACTTTTTTTGTTCCTTTTTTCCAATTTCCGATAATCTTTCCATTATGAAGAACGACCGGGTAAAATATTCCCCACCTGTTGAATGCTTTATGATGGAAGTCAGGATGTAGCACGGCTGTACGGTCTTTATAACTTATCAGATATTCATCGAAAGAAGGTAATAGATGTAATACATCTTTGGAGCTTTTGGAACTGTTGTAAGATTCATGGATGAAGAAATCTTGTTCCTTAATTAATTCCGTTTCAATGAAAGATAACGCTTGTCGAGCATCACTTACATTTAACCCCGACCACCAAAGAAAGTCATTCATCGTTGCAGGAGAATGGCTCATGAAATATCTCCGGGCTAAAATAGCGAGCGCTTCTTCTTTCGTTAGTTCCGGGACAATGGGGACACGTTCTTCAAGTAATGCATATGTTGGTCGTTTCCCTTTGTCCGGACCGCTGCAAATAATGGCATCGGCTTCTGCACGGGTAAGGAAACGCCTTACATGCCCGGAATCGGCAGCTATTCCTGCTTTCTCAAATTCTATGCTTATTTCCTCTCTTGTTAAACTTTTGTTCCCTTCCAACATACGAATAATTAGATCATTACAACGGGGATATAGACTTTCGTCCACTCCCATACTGCGTCCGAATGATTCATTAGCCGCTTTGATGCGATGACCTGATAGTTTCAACATCCAACGTATGTCTTCGGCAGCGACAAAATGCCATGTGGGGCGCATAACGTGTGTCCGAATGATCTCTCCTTTCTGTAAAGCTGTCTCTATTTCCTGTAATTTAGGTGATTTCAGTCTGACACCAACGGCCCATTTAGCCATATTATATTCTTGAGCTTGCACGGCTCCCATCCAACTGACTAAATCTTTAGGAGTTTTGAAGGTAGGTTTGGCCAATTGATGACTCAACAAGCGGATGTTTGCAGTTGTTGTTTTCATGCAGGCAAAGATAGATGAATTTGCGTATAAAAGATTATTTTTGCCGATTATTAAAACTATGATAAATCAATCAATAATGCGAGTATATAATAAGGAAGAAGCGGAACGACGGATAAATGCTTTGGCGTCAGCGCATAAACCGTTTATCTTTTTAATTAATTATGACTTGACGGAGTGTTATGTGGAAGAGCCTGCTGACATTTTGCCATCCGAATTATTATATGACTTTAATGGGATAACCAATGCTCCGGCTGCAAGTAGATACATGGGTGATTTCGAATGGGAGTGTCAACCGGTTACATATAAAGAATATAAACGTTCTTTTGATATAGTGATGCGAAACATATATAGCGGAAATTCTTTTTTGACGAACCTTACCTGTGCCACTCCTGTGGTTACTAATTTATCTTTGCAGGAAATATTTGCATACTCCGAAGCAAAGTATCGTTTATGGATGAAAGACCGTTTTGTGGTATTTTCTCCCGAGATTTTTGTCCGTATTAATAATGGATATATATCGTCCTACCCAATGAAAGGAACAATAAATGCAGCTTTGCCCGATGCCCGTTCCCGTTTGCTCAATGATAAAAAAGAATCTGCAGAACATGCTACGATAACGGATTTAATAAGAAATGACCTGAGCCGGATAGCAGAAAAAGTTACTGTCACACGTTATCGCTACATTGATGAGTTGCAGACGAATAAGGGAGGTTTGTTGCAGATGAGCTCCGAAATAACCGGTCAATTGTCTGAGAATTATCTTTCTTCCTTAGGAAGCCGTTTTTTTGAATTATTGCCTGCGGGTTCTATTACCGGTGCACCTAAGTGCAAGACTGTTTCTATCATTGCTGAAGCTGAGACATACTTGCGTGGGTTTTATACAGGAGTAATGGGGCATTTTGACGGAGAGAATTTGGATAGTGCCGTGATGATACGTTTTATAGAGCAAACAGAAAACGGTTTGGTATTTAAAAGCGGGGGAGGGATAACATCTCAAAGTGATTGTAAAAGCGAATATGAAGAAATGAAACAAAAAATTTATGTGCCTATTTATTGAAACGATAAAAATAGAGAACGGAAAGATATATAATCTGGAATATCACAATAAACGTATGAATGATACCCGATGTTGTTTTTTCGGTGATGTATCTGCTTTGGATTTAAGTGATTATATCGATGCTACTCCTTTTCAAAGCCGCCATCGTTGTCGTGTGGAATATGCGGAAACAATTTTAAAAGTGGAATATTTTCCTTATCATATACGCCCTGTCACTACATTACAACTTGTTGAAGACAATAACATAGATTATTCGTATAAACGTTCAGACCGAAGTGCTTTGAATTATTTATTTAATTTGAAAGGTGACAAAGCGGATGTTTTGATAGTGAAAAATGGTTTGCTGACAGATACATCTATTGCTAATATTGCTCTATACAAAGAAGGTAGTTGGTTTACTCCTCTACATCCCTTATTAAAAGGTACGAAAAGAAGAGAATTACTTGAAAGAGGGATTATAAGGGAAACCGATATAAAGATACAAGAGTTGTGTCATTATTCCGAAATATGTTTATTCAATGCAATGATAGAATTCGGAGAAATAAAACTTCCTGTAATTAATATTTCAAAGTAGAGAGTGCTGCGAACTTTATGCCTGTTTTTATTGTTTCATTTGTATTAATTTTTATTTAAATATTTAATTCTTGTTGAAAACTTAATAGTTTATATTAGTTTTCAACTCTAATATTATATCTTTGAAGCCGAAATAAACAGACGGACTAAAGCAAACTAATATCTGACAATGAAAAAGTTTCTGTCTATAGTGTTGTTAATGATTTTTGCAGTAACTGTATCGGCTCAGCAGACAGATACTATAATTCATCGGAACTTTTTCAAGAAGTTTTTGGATTATTTCAATGATGCCAATAAGTCAAAACAGAATAAAAAGTTCGATTTTAGTATAATCGGAGGACCTCATTATTCGAGTGATACTAAATTAGGACTAGGCTTGGTGGCTGCGGGGTTGTACAGAATGGATAAAAATGATACAATAACCCAACCTTCCAATGTGTCTTTATATGGGGATGTTTCTACTGTTGGATTTTATTTGTTAGGTGTTCGGGGAAATAATCTTTTTCCAAAGGAAAAATATCGTTTGGACTATAACCTTTATTTTTTTTCTTTTCCAAGCAGTTTTTGGGGGATAGGTTATAATAATGGTGCAAATAATGCTAATGAAAGTAGCTATAAACGTTTTCAGTCGCAGATAAAGGTTAATTTCCTTTTTCGTTTGGTCGATAACTTGTATTTGGGGCCTTTGCTTAGTTTCGATTATATTCATGGAATGGATTTTGAGAAGTCCGAACTATTGGAAGGGATGGCACTTACCACAACAAATCTGAGTACAGGCTTTTCTTTAATATATGATTCACGGGATTTTCTGACCAATGCTTATAGAGGTTATTATTTGAAATTGGAACAACGTTTCAGTCCTTCTTTTCTTGGGAATAAGTATGCTTTCAGTACCACAGACTTACGTACCAGTTATTACTATCCGGTTTGGAGAGGTGGTATATTGGCAGGAGAATTTCATACTTTGCTTAATTATGGCAATCCGCCATGGGGATTAATGGCTCTATTGGGTAGTTCTTATGCTATGCGTGGATATTATGAAGGACGGTATCGAGATAAGAATTTGATGGAATTGCAAATAGAATTAAGGCAGCATGTGTGGAAAAGAAACGGAGTCGTTGTGTGGGGAGGTCTGGGAAGTGTATTTCATGACTTTTCTTCTTTAAGAGGAAAACATATCTTGCCTAATTATGGTTTTGGTTATAGATGGGAATTTAAGAAGAGGGTGAACGTAAGATTAGATATGGGATTTGGTAAAGGTCAAAAAGGATTTATATTTAATATCAATGAAGCTTTTTAAGAAAATAAAGAAATGGTGCGATAATCAGGTGCACCTATATTATCTGTTTATAATAGTACTGATAATACCCAATGTGGTATTGATGTTTACGGAATCAATGCCCTTGCTGGCAAAAATATGTAATGTGGTAGTACCTTTATCTGTGTACTGGTTATTGATGTCATGGCTGAAGAAACCGGGAAAGATGCTTTGGATATTATTTGTTTTCATTTTCTTCGGAGCATTTCAGCTAGTATTGCTTTATTTGTTCGGTAACTCCATTATAGCAGTGGATATGTTTTTGAACTTGACAACTACTAATTCAGGGGAAGCTATGGAGCTTCTCGATAATCTTATTCCTGCGTTGGTATTTATCTTCATTATTTATATTCCTACTTTAATTTTAGGTGTAACTTCCATAATGAATAAGGAAAGTCTTTCTATGGATTTTCTACGTAAAGGACGAAGGTACTCTTTAATGCTGTTTGTTGTAGGGCTATGTATGTTGGGAATTGCCAAACTTACGGATAAGGACTATCAATTGAAAATAGATCTTTATCCGGTGAATGTATGTTACAATGTATATCTTGCCTTCGAACGTGATGCTCAGAGCAGGCACTATTATGAAACTTCAGCCGATTTTACATTTCATGCCAAATCCACTCATGTTGCTACTGCTAAAGAAATATATGTAATGGTAGTAGGAGAAACATCCCGGGCATTGAATTGGGGACTATATGGATATGAACGTAATACTACTCCTAAACTTGGCAAAGAAGAGGGATTGATTGTGTTTAAAGATGCTTTGACTCAATCTAATACAACCCATAAAAGTGTTCCTATCTTATTATCTGCTGCTTCTGCTGAGAATTTCGACTGTATGTATAAACAGAAAGGAATTCTCACAGCTTTCAAAGAAGCGGGTTTTCACACAGTATTTTTCTCTAATCAGAAACCGAATAATTCCTATATAGATTTTTTCGGTATGGAAGCCGATCATTATGACTTTATAAAAGAAGATTCGGATAATATTCGTTTGAATCCTTCTGATGATGAACTATTAGGTTTGGTTCAACAAGAGATAAATAAGGGGCATGATAAATTGTTCATTGTGCTTCACACTTATGGCTCGCATTTTAATTATCAAGAACGCTATCCGGCTGATTCGGCAATATTCACTCCCGATAAGGTGGAAGGAGCAGAAGTGAAATATCGTTCAAATCTGGTGAATGCCTACGATAATACCATTCGTTATACGGACGGTTTCTTATCACAATTGATTAAAATGCTGAATGGTGCGAATGTGCAATCGGCTATGTTTTACACTTCCGATCACGGTGAGGATATATTTGACGATAACAGACATTTATTTTTGCATGCTTCCTCTATTCCTACATATTATCAGTTGCATGTCCCTTTGGTAGTCTGGATGTCTCCGGCTTATAGAGAAGCTTATCCGGATGTATATAGCGTTGCACAAAACAATGTATTGAAACCTGTATCAAGTAATGCTGCGTTTCACACAGTATTGTCATTGGGAGGTATAAATACATCTTATAAAAATGATACTTTATCCGTGGTAAATAAGGAATTTGAAGAAAAGGAACGTTATTATCTGAACGATCATAATCTTCCCAAAGCATTGGATGATATAGGTTTGCAAGATGAAGATTTTGAGATGTTCCGTAAGATGGGAATTAAATACTGAAATAAAAAAGGACGTGTTCTCATCATGGAGGCACGTCCTTTTCAATTGTAACTTTCTATTTGAATTAGAATGCAATACCTAAACGGAATCCTATATTACTTAAACCATCTACATTATAATGCAATACTGTCGCTTTATTGGTTGCATAGCTATAATAAGCAGCTACGTGGAAACCAATACCGTTTTCCCATGGGTAAATATTCACACCTACTTCCGGTGATACGTAGAATCCCCAATTCTTATCATAAACTTCGATAGTGCTTAAATAAGAAGAAGTCTTATTGTAGTTTGCACCTAACTTTACACCTACATAAGGTTGACAAACGCCTTCAGAGAAACGGTAATGGGCTGTTGCACCAAAAGGCAAGTTAAAATTAGAGTGTTGTTGGTCGGTAGTGATTGTTGATGTACCGCTTAAAGGGAATGTTTGACGAGGAATGTATTCATTATTAGTATGATAATTGATGAATGCACCCAGAGCCAATCCCGGAGTTACATAATAACCACCTTCAAGGTTCATACCCCAACCGCTTGCCTTATCGGCAAAATGATTACTTAACGGACCGTTGAATTGCCAGTCTACATTAAAATAACTATTGGGAGTGATTTGTGCTTTAGTTGGCAAAGCAAATGCTAAAGCTATGGCCGCTACAGCCATTATTTTAATTGATAAATATTTAATTGTTTTCATATGAATCTGTTATTTAGGATGTTTACTGTTTTATTATTTAGTAGCCTGAACATATGGAGACTGTGCAAAGGATTGATTTATGCCTTTTACTGTCAATGCCATATCTACTTTGCTTGAACCGCTAAGCAAGCCACTGATGAAAGTATTCCAGATAACAGGAAGTTTCTGTTCTTTTCCTTGAGGAGCAGTAAGGTCTATCATATCGGTAAGTAATGATCCTGTGCTGTAACTGTATGTAATGGAATAAGGATAATACCAATAGCCCCAGTCACCCCAGTAATATGAATCCCAATATCCTGGGTATCCCCACCACCAATATGGATTGGTATGGTAATTTGTGAAATAATAGGTACTTGCAACGTAACTAACTTGGAGACCTAATTGAGCATCGGCTTTTTCATCCACACGATTATAACCTCTGGCAGTCATGTTTTCTACATAAGCATCCAATATAGGTTGAGCTTGTTCACCTTTCCAATATTCAGGTTTCTCGGTATTACCGATAACTAAAACACTGTCCGGAAGGTAGTAATCCTTAAAGCTGCTGAAGTCAGCCGCCTTGTCATAGCTTGTAAACACTAGATAATCATTGTCTAATTTAGACATATCGGGATCTTTCTCACAAGATACTAATGCAAAGACCGCGATTAAAATTGGAATTAATTTTTTCATGTCCTTTTTCGTTTAAGTTAAATAATTTAGGTTGCTTCTATCTTTTTGAAGTATGCTGAGAAAACAAGGTAGGAAATAAAAAGTTTTTTGTTTAAGGTATTTTGGCATTGTTTTTCATCTTATTACTATCAAAATAAAAGGCGTACCCATAGGAGGATACGCCTTTCAATTTTTTATTTACTAAATGAGTTTAGTATTCGTTACTCAATGATACTACCTTTAATTGTTTTTCAAAGTCTTTTTGTGACAAAGTTGTAGTAACCTTCGTTGTGACGGATTCACCGGGAAGTATATCAAAATAGTTGTTTTCAAAGAAATTATCAATGCCGTTGATTGACATAAATACTGCGCGGGCAAATTTATCACTGTTTAAAGTTACTTCAAATCCCCCGTTTACAGGTTTGATATAGTGGTTGATTTGTGTTTTGGGATAGTTCAGTTCTTTCTGTTTTACTAAATAATAGTTATTAATATAAGGTGTATTTTCTTTTGTTGTCAGGGTGGCATGGATAAACACATTCTCTTTCGGAGTACCTTTCAGCATGCTTTCAATGTCTGTTGCAAATACTTTACTGCTTGTATTTGCTGCCACTTTTACGGACTTTTTATAGCTGTTGATTAAATCTCCGTTGAACTTCATTATTTGTACGTCTAAAACTCCATTACAAGACTTTAGGCGGTCGGAAACAACATAGATATTAAGTTTTCCATTCTCTGCAATTGGAGAAACAAGTAAATCCCGATAAGCCTCACGAGTAAAGTAATGCTGAGCTTTCCAACGTCCGTAATAATCACGGCTCGACCATGATGCTACCGGCCAGCAATCGTTGTGTTGCCAGTAAAGTGTACCCATGCAATAGGGCATATCACGACGGTGGGCTTCGATGGCTGTCTTTATAGCATCGCCTTGTAATACATGATTCATGTAAAGGAATGCTTGGAAGTTTTTCGGTTTGCGGTATTCATTTAATAAATATGTTTCAATCAATCCATTGGCATGTGCACCTCCTCTTTGATGTGACATCATCACTTCCGAATAAATATCCCAGTCTTCTTTCTTTGGTGCATATATCTTCACCGATTCGAATTCGGGGAATGACTGAAAACCATATTCGCTGAAGAAGCGGCTTCTTTCCTTATTATAGTCGGTGATAGGAGATTTGGCATGCCACACTCCCCAATAGTGCCGATCACCTTCATGGTCATTGCTGCCAACATTGAAGTCTGCGAAAGGAGATGACGGGGTATAGAATGTTTCCGGTGCATACTCTTTCACCACTTCGGGCAGAACAACATAATATTGATTGGTAAACTGTTTATATATAATTTTGGCATATTCCGGGTTTTGCGCTTCATATTGCTTTTTCCATCCCCAGCCAAACCATGCATCCTGACACTCGTTGTTGCCACACCAAAGGGCGATACTTGCATGATTGCGTAAGCGTTTCACGTTGTCAATGGCTTCTAAACGTATGTTTTCAAGAAGTTTGCCTTCTGCCGGATAAACACTGCAAGCAAACATGAAGTCTTGCCAAACCATAATTCCATATTTGTCGCAAAGATTGTAGAAAACATCATTTTCATAGATACCGCCACCCCAGATGCGAAGCATGTTCATGTTTACATTGACGGCATCGAGAATTGTCTTTTCATACATTTCATCCGTGACACGGGGTAGGAAGTTATCCGACGGAATGTAATTGGCTCCTTTGATAAATACGGGTACGCCATTGAGTTCCACATAAAAACTTTTTCCGTCTTCGTCCGGTTTATTAATGATTTTAAGTGAACGGATTCCTATCTCTTTTGTTTGGCTGTCTTTTGTTTCGGAGCCAATAATTAAGTCCGTCCGAAAGTTATAAAGATGAGGCTCTCCCAATCCGTTGCTCCACCAGAGTTTGGGATTCTTTAGAGTGGAATTGACATCTACTTTATTTATACCTTTTTTGAGACTGAAAGTTTTATTGCCAATCACTTTCCCTGTTTCCATATCTGTGATGGTAAGTTTGGCTTCCTTAATGTCTTTATCGGCAAGAATTTCCACATTTGTGGTAATGTCTGCCTGCTTTTTATTTACCTTTTTCTGATCGAAGAATATGTCTTCCATGCGGGCATCGTTCCATGCTTGTAGTGTAATAGGCCGCCAAATGCCCGAAGTGACTAATCTCGGTCCCCAATCCCAGCCATAGTGGTAGCCTGCCTTACGGGCAAATACACTGATTTTCTTGTCGAGCAATCCGCCGTTTTCCGATTGATCGTTGGTAGCTTCGTAATGGAAAGGTATGGCATCCCATTTAGGAACATCCACCTTTACAGGAGAATGGAAATAGATTCTCAGTACATTGCCTTCGGGCTTTACTTTGTTTTTTATATCGGCATACCATTGACGGAACATATTATCGGCTTCCAATATTTTTTCGTCATTGAGATACACATCGGCATATGTATCAAGTCCTTTAAAATGTAGACGGATATTACTCCGGTTCATCATTTCGGGAGTCACATTAAAAGTAGTTTCATAAATCCAATCTTCCTTGTCGATCCATTGAAGTCCGCGTTCGTTTAGTCGATAAAAAGGATCTTCTATGATTCCGTTGCTGATTAAATCGGTGTGAACCACGCCGGGAACAGTTGCCGGATACCAGTTTGTCAGCCGGGCTTGCTTGAACTTCCAACCCTCGTTCAGGTCTTTACTGAGCGGTGTTGCCGATAGTAAACCACAGCATAGCAGGGACGATACAACAAGTAGCGTCTTTCTGCAATTAGTTTTCACTTTGTCTTTCATTCTTATATCGTATTAATTAAATGTGTTACTCTATGAAGTTAAGCTGTTTCTTCCCATAAGTTAAAGTCGTTTGACCTGATAGCTTAATAAGGTAATGTAGAGCTAATTATGAAAAGGAGTAGAGTATATTTAAATATAGTATAGACTATATATCCGTTTACTGTACAGCTTTTTGATAAACTGTAAGGAGATAATTGCTTAACTTTCCTATTGAAATGATTAAACTTTAAGGTTTAATCTATTACTTCGAACTGAACTTTCAATTTATTCATATTATTACTCTCATGTTGTTGATAATTAAATTTGTATGTTACAAATTTACAAGATGTACTTCTTTTTCTCTGATATAATTCTATCAAAAGCTAATACTTTGTTGCGAAGTGGAAGAAAATAAAAAAGGCAACTGTATCTTTTGTGATACGGTTGCCTTCAGGGAATATTGTTCTAACTTAGATTATTTCTTTTTATACCAGTCTTTGTCACTCTTGCCTTTTGATGAAGCCCAACTTTTGAACTTAGGATATTTTTCTGTAATGTCTTGTGTTTCTTCGGGGTAATTAAACTTATCGTTTGATATATGAATGGCAAACGGCATAAAGTCATTGGCTACATAATAAACTCCGGCAATTTCACCTGTCAAGTCATTCTCCGTTCCAAAAAGGGATATATCTGCCTTATCGGTAGGCTTATAGTTGTCTTTGCTATCGGGTAAGGTTGCTAAATGTAACTCTCTTCCTCTTCCTTCATTTGCTTTAATGATAATGAAAGGGTTATATGGAGGTTTGACAGATGATTCTTGCAATTCATTCTTGAATTCGGTAGTAACAGTGAATGTTTTGTCAATAACTCCCTTTTGATTATCAAATAAGATAACGGTAGGATGGCTTTGTCCGGCTTCCATGCCATTGTTTTGTATATAGGAAGAAGTAACAGGCCCTTCAATGGCAATGCTCTTGATTGCATCATTAACAATATTACTCAATTGATAACCAAATCCGTTTAGCTGCTGTGCTCCATTTAATTTGCTGATTATAGTATAAGTATCTTCTATTTTAGTTGCCATGTTGCTAACAATGGTTCTGTATACTTTACTTTCATAATATATAACCAAGTCATTCATATCATAATCGCCTCGTGCCGGCCATGAATCTTCGAAAGCAAGAGTTCCTTTGTAGGTTGTATAATTATCATTAGTAGAAGGCCTGTTTACTTCCGGCATATCCGGTAAATCGGTAATAGCACCGGAAGTATCATATTCTACATAGAAGATGGCATCACAATAGTTCATGTCTGTATTATCTTCAAAGCCGATAGCAACGAGTTTGTCGTCTCTTTCAGTACGTAGAGACACGGCACGGCGTTTTTTATCATCGTTTAATGAAGGTGTGGAATAATTATATTTAGAACTGCTTGCTGCTTCAATATTTCCATCAATAAAACAGTTTGATAATAATATCCATCCTACGCTTACGCCTTTGGGAAATTCCTCAATGAATTCTGTTCCGTTCCAATATTTTAATTGAACTCTGTCTCCACTGACTAAAGCTCCTTTTCTGTTTCCACTCGCATCAAAATAATTGGAGGTATGGGGAAAAGCTATAATCTTTTGTATATTCTCTTTGGTTGGAATAGTCCCTGTGGGGTAAGTATAATAACCTACCATGTTCTTCATGGAAGCACCATTCTTTAAGAATGTAAGATACATCTTGGTTGCTTTCTTTATATTCAAATCAGCAGGGACATCGTCATTAAAGAGCTCTTCATGATTTACTGGGATTTTATAGTCACCAGCAAAACGATAGAAGTTCTTTATATCATATAAGATTTCAGCCGGAGGCATCTTGCGGTCAAGTAAATATTCCGGTGCTCCCCAAATGTCTGTCCATTCTCCGAGTATCTTGAAATCATCGGGATAAGAATAGTTGTTGGTAGGAGTTGCCTGAGCACGAGTCTTAATCTGTGATGAAGTGATATATTCATTTTGATTAAAAGATATTGCACCATTGGAAATCTCTAATTTGACTGGGGAAATAGTTCCGATGAAATCGGAGTAGAGCCACACTTCTTTTACATAAGCAGGGAGAGTGACCGAACCGCTAAACTTACCATTTTTATCGATAGATGCCCTATATAGAGGTTCTATCTCTTTCTCTATGATATTTCCTTCTTTTTCAGTTAAAGGATTTTCTTCGTATAATCCGAAAAGTACAACATAATCTTTAAAACCGTAATCTATGTTAACCATGCAAGTCTGTTCCGTAGAATAACCAAATAGGTCATCGATTGAAGGCTTTTCAGGTGTTTCAGGACCTTGATAAAGGTTCTTTTCTGTACAGCTTCCGCCTAAGATTAGTAGAGTGAAAAAGACAAAAGCAGTCATGCTTTTTCCAAATAGATGTTTTGTGTTCATAGAGAATACATTGAATTGCGACAAAGATAGATATAAAATTGAAACGTTTACAATTTTAAGTGGAAAATTAACTGTGTATTATATATTTAGGATCTAATGGAAATAAAAAACTCCCTTTTGTAGAAAAAGGGAGTTTCAAAGTACTTATTAATTTTGCTTATTTAATTTTAGTAATGGTATAGTTCAAATTAGATTGAGCTGGTTGGAAATCTTCACCAACTAAAGTTAATGTGCTATCTGTTGCAACAAGGAAGTTGATTGATTCTTCTCCGTCAGTTGGTACTAACTGGTAAACTGTTGCTTTTTTGTTTTTAGGAGTCCCGTGCAGGGTAACTTTCTTTCCTTTGCTTTTGAAAGTTTTATCTTTACCATTGTCAGCTCCGAGGTATGTCATTGATAACTGATATAGCCCATCACCTCCAATGCTGTCTTCATCTGTTTGAATTACCAGATTGTAGCGGATTCCTTCGCAATCTGCTGCCGGAAGTACGCCTTCATAAGTTTCGGAAACCATTCCTTCAAGAGTTGAATCAGGAGCAATAACAATACTGTCTTCTACAATTTCTGACTCAATTACTTCCGCTTTATTTCCTTTTGACTGGCAGGAAAGTACCAATACCGCAGTGGCAAATACAAATACTAATTTTTTCATTGCTAAGTTCTTAAATTAAACGGTTAATTAATTCTCTTCATCTTTCTTTATAACTAAGAGTTTATCTACTCTTCCATTGTCCATATCCATTATTTCAAACTGAAGATTTTTGTACGTGAATATATCGCCTGCTTTGGGAATTCTTCCAATTTTAAACATTGCTAAGCCTCCCACAGTCGTAAAATCTTCTGTTTCTAAATCATCATAATAAAAGACGCCCATTTCTTCCATAAAATCATCCATGTTCATAGAACCTTCTACAAGGAATGAACCATCTTGGCGCTTAACGATTTCTTCTTCTTCAATTTCATTCTCTTCCAATATATCCCCGAAGATACTTTCTGTTAAATCATGCAGTGTTATAATACCTTCTGTTCCTCCATATTCATTAACAACAACTCCGAACTTGTTTTTGTTCTTCTTGAAAATCTCTAATACCTTTTTTGCATAAAGACTTTCAGGAATAAAGAGCGGAGGTTGAGCAATGCTTTGTAAATCGAATTTCTTATCGCTGCCAATTAAAAGGATAATATCTTTTACTGATACTACACCGATGATATTATCCATTGATTTATCTAATAACAAATATTTGCTGAAATGTTTTTGATCTATGATGTTTAATACTTCTTTTTCAGTATTATTAATATAAAGTGCAATGACATCCGTGCGGTGTGTCATTAGGTCGTTTGCCCGTTTGTCGGCAAAGCGAAATACATCTTTCAGCATTTCGGTCTCTTCTTTGTCAATAATTCCTTGTTCAGAACTTTGATGCAGGATCATTTTTAGTTCGTCTTGCGTTAATGAACGTTCTTCACTACCATTTACCCCTATAATTTTATTCATTAATTTAGTGGATAAACTTAATAAGGCTACAAACGGATAAGAGATTTTAGTCAGTAAGATCATAAACGGACTAAGTATGGTTGCATACTTTTCCGGATTACTTAGCGCCATAGACTTAGGAACTAATTCTCCCACTATCAATGAAAGGTAAGTGATGACAGCCACGACGACAATGAGAGATACGTCTTTTGCATGACTTCCTACCATGGGAAGCTTTTCAAAGAAAGGTACTAAATCGTCGGCTATGGCTACTCCTCCGAAAGCACCCGAAACAATCCCGATAAGAGTAATCCCGATTTGTATAGTTGAAAGGAACTTTTCCGGTTCTTCCAATTGTTTCAGCACTCCTTTGGCTGATTTGTTTCCTTTGCCCGCAAGGCTTTCAAGACGTGCTTTACTTGATGAAACGAGAGCTATCTCATACATGGCAAATATACCATTGAGAACTAAAAGAAGCAATATAATTGCAAATTCCATATAGATTTATGTTGATTATAATTCTCACGAAAATTAATAGATATATTGATTCTGTGCAAGAACACAATTCATTTCTTAATGTTTATTTGCTAAAAGAGCTTTAGTCTCATTAAAATTCAACAGTTATTCCCAATGTCGGAAGGATGGTGCCGCTTTTCTGTTCGATGTACTTCATCTTGTAACGTTTCCTGTCATTAGCATCTATTTCTCCTGTACTCATTAATACGTCAGGACGTTTAAACTTACTGTTAGTGATATTCTGTAAATCCAGATAAACCCCTAACATGCAATGTTTAATGTAGAATGTTTTGTCAACTCTGACATCTAATTGTCCGTATGTCGGCAATCTTCCGGTGTTGTATTCTGTATAATCATAATAGGGCTTTCCTTGAGCATCCCATGCTTCGATTAGTGAGGATTTATCTATATTATAGGGAGTATAAGGTGCACCTCCGATACAACTGACTTTCATGCCGAAACTCCAGTTATGCTTAAAATAATAAGTGCCGCTAACATTTAAAATATATTTGTTGTCCCAAGCTGAAGGGATATATTCTTCATTCTTATTGCTGCGGTACTCACTTTTGAATAAAGTGAATGAAGAAGCAAGGTTGAGTTTTTTGATAATAAGCCACTTCATTAACAACTCTACTCCATAAGAACGTCCTTGTGCTGCCGATATTAACGCTTCATTTCCTATTACCCCATAATCATCTCCCTTGCACATGAGAGGAATACCGTCTGATATGGAAAGAGGTACTTTATTGTATTTCTTATAAAACACTTCTGCCGATAATTCCAGATTTGCTCCTTTTTGATATGAAATTCCTCCACTTGTTTGGTCAACGGTCATATAGCGGAGATCTTTGTTGATTAATTTATCATTTTCTTTGAATCCTAGTGCAGTATAAGGGGGCAACTGATAATATCTTCCTACATTCCCGCTGAGGTATAAATTATCAATGATTTTATAAGAAAGAGATAAACGTGGGGATAGTTGGTCATATAAATGTTTCATCCCGGAAGAATAATTGCATGCATCTCCTCTTACCCCTATTGAAGCGGTTAATCGTTCATCCGGGGATTCATAGGTCATACTTCCGAAAACTCCCCATTGCCACATACCTATATTAGTATAATAACTGAATTCCTTTGTGTTGTTTTGGAATATGCGTTGAAAAGATGTGTTTTTATACTGTGCATAATCTAAATTAATACCCAGATTTACTTTCCATACTCCGAATGATGAGGTGTTTTCCATGCGGAGTTTGGAACCTTGTTCCACGGAACGCAGTTTGAGTGACAGGTTATCTTCACTGCTTTCATCATTTCCTTTGTATTTGGTGTTGCGGTTATTCAGGTAGCTGTGACTAATGGTGATTGTTTGTATATGCTTTCCGGCGTAATGTTTATAGACAGTACCAAAAGTAAATGTTTCCTGTTGTATTTTTGGTAAGTAGCTTAATATATATTCGGAATCCTCTCTGTCTCCATCAAAGTTCAGGCGCATGTTATCAATTCCTCCCAATCCAAGTATGGTAAGTTCATTATGAGAATTAAAACGTGTTTTTACTTTAAACTGTGCATCGGTAAAGGTAGGCAAGAAAGGCAGTCCCAGCATTTTGAACAATAACTGCAAATAAGATTGCCTGACAGAAACAAGATAAGTTGTTTTCTTTCCTATGTGGCCGTTAGATGCCAAAGAAACTTCGGAAGCTCCGAGAGTCGCTTTTACAGAGTTTTTATCCATGTCTCCGTCCCGCAACTTAAAGTCAAGTACGGAACTGAGAGTATTTCCTTTGTTGACAGGAAATGCGCCTGTATAGAAATTAACTTCCCGTATAAGGTCGGCATTGATAATTCCTACCGGACCACCCGATGCTCCTTGTGTGCTGAAATGATTGATATTAGGTATCTCTATGCCGTCCAGATAAAAACTGTTTTCAGACGGACCTCCTCCACGTACAATCAAGTCATTACGATAACCGGCCGGTGAGAATGCTACTCCGGGATAGGATTGTACAATGCGTGAAATATCACGGTTGGCTCCCGGACTCTTTTCTATTTCTTGTAAACCAATGATGCGTAGACTTACCGGGCTTTCGGGTATTTTCCTGAATGTGGAGGCCGTCACGCTTACTTCTCCCAGTTCGGTTGTGTTTTCTTCCAATTCTGCATTTATGCGTAAATCTTTTGTTGACAGGATATACTCCGGGGTGACAGTTGTTTTGTAACCAATAGAAGAAATTTGTAATCTGTAAATTCCCGGACTGACATTTTCTATTAAGAAATTACCGATAGAATCTGTTGTTGTTCCTGTGCCTGTTCCATAAATTAAGATATTGGCATACGGTATAGGGATACGTTTTGCCTTATCAATTACATTTCCTTTTATGGAATGCTTTGTCTGTGCATTACCAACGGTTATTGCACATGTAAATATGAATAAAAGACAGAATAATTGTCTCATTTGTTTATATTATTTTCATCGTACTTGTAGATGTATCAGGAATGATGAACCAAAAAGTACTTCCTTTACCGACTTCGGATTTCACTCCTATTTTCCCTCCTAAATGCTGTATGATAGTTTGGCAAATGGAAAGACCTAGGCCAGTTCCCTGTACAAAACTATCAAATTTCGCAAACCGGGTAAATACATGAGGGATATTTTCTTTTGAGATTCCTTTTCCAGTATCTGCTACATAAAAACGCAATCCTTCTTCCGTATGTTCATACCCCATTCTTATAACTCCTTTCGTCGTGAATTTACAGGCATTGCTTAAAAAGTTTGAGATTACTTGGGTTAGTCTGTTCTTCTCCGAACGAATGATGCATGACTGGTCCGGCAACTCACAGATAAGTTCCACTCCTTCTTTTACCCTGCAATTGTATACTTGTTCCAAATTGTAGAATAAAGATACAATATCTATATTTGAATATACAAAATCAAGTTGTCCTGCTTCTATTTTTGATAAATCGAGTATGTCATTAATTAGTTGGAGCAGCAAATCATTATTGGCTTCAATGATTTTGCAATATTCTTCAGTCTCATCTTTATCTTCCGTATGAGCTACAAGATTGGAGAAACCGACAATTGCATTCAAAGGTGTACGTATTTCATGGCTCATATTTGCAAGGAAAGCGCTTTTCAGTCTGTTGGATTCTTCCGCTTTATCCCTTAAAAGAATCAGTTCATCAGTCATGTTTTTCAAGTCTGTGATGTCTCGTCTTAAACCTGTAAGCTTGGCTACTTTACCATTTTTATCATGTTCATAAACTACTGCATGCATTTCGAACCATCTGTATCCATTTTCTCTTAAATTTACTCTTCCTTGAATATCTGCCACTTCAATGATTCCTTCCACCATTTTTTGTAATGCTTCTGTGAGGTATATCCTATCCTCCGGTATCATTAAAGAAAGGAAGTTTTCTAAAGACATGCCATTATATAAAACAGAATCAGGATTAGAAGAGAAGAACATTTGTGTTGCCACATCATATTCCCATAATAAAATACCACCCGATTGAATGACAAGATCGGATTTGAAAATATAATCTTTCAGTTTATACTCGGTCTCTACTTCGTTGGTGATATTTTTCTCTGTCCCGATAATCTGATATATTTTTTGGGTTTGAGGCGATTTGATGGCAATAGCGTAAGTTTCATACCATTGGAAGCCGTTTCCACGGTTAAATCTGAATATTTCTTTCAGGTTTTCTTTTTCTCCGGAAGATAGAGCGTTCATGAATGTCTGATACTTCTCTCTGTCATCCGGGTGTAATAACTTGAATCCTTCTTCATAACTCAGTCCCTGTCCCGCCACTGTGTTATTATACAGTGAATTGAAATAACGTGTTTCAACATCATAAATCCATGCAGACAACTTCCCGGCATCCAGTGCTATGGAAATTTCTTTTCGTATCTTTTCTAACTCAATCTCTTTTTTGCGGATTTCTGTTGTATCTACAAGTACGGATACTATGTATTTGGTATTGTCATTGTTGGTCAGGCATATTTTACTGGCAATTCCCCAGCGGTATGGTTGTTGATTTTCATCATACATAATCCTTTCAAATGTGAGAGACTCTTTGGTGGTCAGTAAAAGCTCATCTTCTTTGCGATACACATCTGCCAGCGGATCATTCATCTCGAAATCATTCTTACCTATAATGAGTTGTGTTTCATCGTTATAGAATTCGCGTGCTTTCCCATTATAGAAGATGTATTTATAATCATCCGATGCATTCTTAACGACTAATCCCACCGGTAAGTGTTCTATGATAGATTGAAGGAATGTTTTTAATTTTAAGATTTCCCGTTCTGCGATTTCATGCTTTGTGTTGTCATGGGCAAAGCATATTATCTGATTTTTCTCATAAGGCACAGCCCTTACTTTTGCATAGTAGTTTTTTTTATTGCTGGTAACTGTATAGCGGAAGCTATTGGCTTTCTTTGTTTGCAAGGTCTTTAAGATGTTTTCTTCTATTATTTGTGCCGCCTCAATAAATCCGGGTTGCATTTTTCCGAGATCTTTGATACCGGCTCCGATGAGCATTTCCGGTTTAAGCCCAAGTAATACTTTCTCCAGTGGATTGATGATTTCTGTGATAATCAGGTCTGAATTAAGTATCACTGCCATGTCGGGCATGGAAGATAATAAATTCTTCATTTGCCGGTTAGCCTTTTTATAACTGTTTTCTTTGTGTATCCGATAGAACGTTGTGATAAAAAGAATTATAATCAATAGAATAGTAGCAGAGAGTATATAAATATTTCCCATATTGTGTCTGTCTTCGGTATTAAGCTCGGTAGCCACCAGGTAAAGTGGAGTGAATAAGCTTATTAACAGCATAATAAATAGTTTGAAATTCATGTTTTTCAAGCTTTTAAGATTTTACCAGTACAAAGATAATTATTTATTTTACTTGATTATTTGTATATCTGTTCTTTTCTTCATATAAATTTATTGCTTAATTTTGCAGATATGGTTTCTAAAATAATAAAAGTGTAAAATCCAATTATAAGAATAACTATGAAGATTAAATCGCTCCTTTTTCTTGTTCCTTTATTTATTGTAAGCTCTGTTTATGCTGCAAAAGTTGATACGGTAATGATTCATAGCGATGCTATGAACAAAAAAATTCAAACTGTTATTGTAACTCCTGACGGGAACAAGAAATATCCGGTTGTTTATTTGCTTCACGGACATGGTGGAAATGCAAAGGCATGGATAAATATAAAACCGGATTTACCAAAGATAGCGGATGAAAAAGGTATTATCTTCGTTTGTCCCGATGGGAAGAATAGTTGGTATTGGGATAGCCCCAAGAATCCGGCTTATAGATATGAGACTTTTATTTCCGGTGAACTCGTGAAATACGTGGATAGCCATTATAATACAGTGGCAGACCGCAAAGGTCGTGCTATTGCGGGGCTGAGTATGGGAGGTCATGGTGCTATGTGGAATGCATTGCGTCACAAGAATGTTTTTGGAGCAGTGGGAAGCGTAAGCGGAGGTCTGGATATTCGTCCGTTTCCGATGATGTGGAATATGAATGAACAGTTAGGTAAAGAATCAGAGAACAGTGCCGTTTGGGATAGTCACACTGTAATTAATCAGATTGGTAATTTGAAGAATGGTGATTTAGCTATTATATTTGATTGTGGATATGATGATTTCTTCTTCGGAGTGAATAATAACTTCCATAACAAACTGTTGAAGTATAAAATAGATCACGACTTCATTGCTCGTCCCGGTGGTCACACGGGAGATTATTGGAGCAATGCGATAGATTACCAGGTTTTGTTCTTCAAGAAATATTTCGATAAGAACCTTTAATAATAAGAGTATTTGATTTCTCTGGTGTGAGTGCTTCCATAACTCACCGTTTTCTCCACGCAAGAGGTTATGTAACCTTTTGTGTTATGTGTGTATGAGTAAGTTATGTATTCGTTTGTTGCTCCTTCGGGAACTACTTTTTCAATTAAATGTTCGGAGAGCTTTCCTAATATTCCCATGTGGAAAGCAATTCTGTGGAAGTAAAGCGGATAAGCTTCAATAATCACCGGACAAAGGAAATTCCATGTGTTTTCTACATCGCTTGCCGTGTAGCTTTTGGAGAAATCCATTCCATATTGCTGAGTAGTTGTTTTTACTATATCATTATCCGTATAGTCTATATTGCACTCACTGTGAAGGGAGCCGTTATCTTCTTCTATGCCTGCAAGCATTCCTTCGGGGGTATAAGTGAAAGTATAGTGACGGGTTCCGCCGGAACCAAATTCATATAAAACACATTTGACAGCTTTACTTTGTTCGTTCAAAGTATAAACAAGCTCATTGCCATTATCTTGTGTGATATTTATTTGTTTCTCACCATAATCTATAATATCTTCTGTCCGGACGGTATCTTTATCAACGTATGGCGGAAAGCCTGTGGTTGTTGTTATCTGGGTGGTGACAACCTTTGTCAAATGGTTGCCGGTAAAATAGAAATCTTCTGTTTTATCGGTCCATCCCAGTTCATATGCAATCTTTTCTGATATGGTCAACTTAATATTTTCCGAGTGCACATCATCCCCTTCATCATTGCAACTGCATAATGGCAGCAATACACCCAAAAGACATATTGATAAAAGTTTAATGACTCGCATTTGTTTCAGTTTCTTCTCCGTCTTCATCTTCTGTTGGTAATCCGTTGATAATTACATCAATTGTTTTGCTTAATAAAAGTTCTTCGGGATCACCGAGCTCCTTATAAAGGGAATAATCCGTACTTTCGTCCACAGCAAGGGTAGGAGTGAAACCGTTGTAATAATCCGATTTATCATTCTTGTTGTATAGCATGGCAACCGTGGGGTGAATGATCCACGGATAAGTGTCGCTTTGGATGGCTTCCGTCATTGCATTATCTCCCGCAGTGGTGCTTCCGATGAGAATGACATTCGCTTCTCCCATATAAGGCAACAAAGCATTAATCAGAGCTTCGCCTGCACCGGCTGTTTTATTTCCGATGATGACATATATCTTTTTCAGATTAAGATTCGTTCCGCTGCTTGCAAGGTATGTACTTTTATTCTTGTCTTGGTTTTTATCGTTGTATTTTGCCGTATAAAATATATCGCCTAAAGCTGTGGCGGGAGCTAACATGCTTGTAAACAGACGTGACGTTTCCAGAGAACCGCCTTTGTTGTAGCGCAAATCAAGGATGAAGTCATTGATATTCCCTTTATAGCTGTTGATGATATTGCCCAGTTCTTTGATATATTCATCAGATTCCGTTGTGCTTCCCGAGATAAAGTAGTTATACATTAAATAAGCAGCCTTCTGACCGTTGCTGAGGGAAAGGGTTTTGTTCACCAATACAGGGTTTTGGGATACTTTTCTTGCTGCTTCGATAGGAATGACATTCAAGCTGTCCACCACCCAGTCGTAAATAGGTTTTTCGTCTTCACCCATTCCTGTTACCTCATATTTGGCTAGGGTGAAATCCGAAGCACCGCCCGTTTGCAGCATTTCTTCGTTGTTGGCAGTGATGCGGTAGCCGCCGAATGTTGCCAGCCAATCGCCTCTTTTTATTCCTGCATTGTCTGCCGGAGAGCCGGGAATGACATATAATATTCTGGCGAAAGAACGGTTTGCGCTTTGTTTTACATAGAGTTTATAGTCGAATCCATAATTCTCTATGGGATTATCTTCGGGCGTATATCCGGTAGAAGGTTCTATCCACGAATAATTATTGCCGTTTTTGCTGTCATTGCTCGATAAGATGGTGCCGAAGAATACATCGGGTTCTGCAAAGAAATTCAACTTGCTATCATCCGGTATGTCCTGATACCAATAATAGATGTTGCGCATTTCCTCAACAATCCATTTATTTGCATCAATGCGCGGTTGATATTCTATCTGCCTGTCCTGGAAACAGGAAGTGCACATCAGTATTCCTATCAGGCAACTAAAAAGGAGACATATTTGTTTCTTTTTACTCATAAATTTCTTGGTTGACGGTGCAAACATACACATAAATTCGCTATTTATACCACGATTATGGTATAAAAATGCCCTCTTTACGTGATTGTGTAACTTATGGTTACGGCTTATCTTTGTATCGTTTTCAATAGGTAAAAGCATATAATTAGTAAGATTATGGTGAAAATTGCAAAAGAATTGACCGAATTGATCGGCAACACTCCGTTATTGGAGCTTTCTCATTTTGAAGAGAAACAAAAGCTGGAGGCAAAAGTTATTGCCAAACTGGAGTTTTTTAATCCTGCCGGAAGTGTGAAGGACAGGGTTGCGTTTGCCATGATCGAGGATGCCGAAAGAAAAGGCATCCTGAAGGCGGACAGTGTAATCATTGAGCCGACCAGTGGCAACACGGGTGTGGGACTTGCTTTCGTAGCTGCCGTAAAGCATTATAAACTCATTCTGACAATGCCCGATACGATGAGCATTGAACGTAGGAATCTGCTGAAAGCGCTTGGTGCAACCATTATCCTTACTCCCGGTGCGGAAGGGATGAAAGGGGCGATAGCAAAAGCGGAGGAACTGAGAGACAATACACCCGGAGCTGTTATCCTGCAACAGTTTGAGAATCCTGCCAATACTGCCATTCACAGACGTACCACCGCACAGGAAATATGGAAGGATATGGACGGGAAAATTGATATTTTTGTGGCGGGTGTCGGTACAGGTGGAACGGTATCGGGAGTGGGGCAGACTTTGAAGGCTTATACCCAAAGGGTGAAAGTCGTTGCCGTAGAACCTTCGGATTCTCCTGTGCTGTCGGGAGGAAAGCCCGGACCTCATAAGATACAGGGCATAGGAGCAGGTTTTGTCCCGTCTATTTATGACCACGAAGTAGTGGATGAAATCATTCAGATAGATGGAGACGATGCCATCCGCACCAGTAGGGAACTAGCACGGGAAGAAGGGTTATTGGTAGGCATATCTTCGGGAGCTGTTGTTGCAGCAGCCGTTAAGTTGGCAAGAAGACCGGAGAACCGGGGCAAAAACATTGTTGTGTTGTTGCCCGATACGGGAGAGAGATATTTATCCACGTTACTCTATGCGTTTGATGAATATCCGCTTTAAGAATAAATGATTATGAATAATTAGAAACATAATATCTTTATGGAAACAAAGAAATTAAGATTTGAAACACTTCAACTACATGTGGGACAAGAAGCGCCGGACCCGGCAACAGATGCGAGAGCCGTGCCTATTTACCAGACAACTTCATATGTATTCCGCGATTCGGCACACGCAGCCGCACGTTTCAGTTTGCAGGATGCGGGAAACATATACGGCAGATTGACCAATTCCACCCAAGATGTGTTTGAGCGCCGTGTGGCTGCTCTCGAAGGCGGGGTTGCCGCCCTTGCGGTTGCTTCGGGTGCTGCTGCCATTACATATGCTTTCGAGAATATTACCCGTGCAGGCGATCATATCGTGGCTGCAAAGACAATTTACGGTGGAACTTATAATCTGCTGGCACACACATTGCCTAGTTATGGAGTAACCACCACTTTTGTAGATCCGTCGGATTTGCAGAACTTCGAGTGTGCCATACAAGAGAATACAAAAGCTGTGTTCATTGAAACTCTGGGCAATCCCAATTCTAATATCATAAATATAGAAGCTGTGGCAGAAATAGCACACCGTCACAACATACCTTTAATAATAGACAATACTTTCGGCACTCCTTTCCTTATCCGCCCCATTGAGCATGGAGCAGATATTGTGGTGCATTCCGCAACGAAGTTTATCGGCGGACACGGCACTTCTTTGGGAGGGGTTATCGTAGATTCCGGCAAGTTTGACTGGGTAGCTTCGGGCAAGTTCCCTCAGTTGACCGAGCCTGATGCCAGCTATCACGGAGTTCGTTTCGTTGATGCCGCCGGGCCTGCTGCCTATGCTATCCGTATCCGTGCGGTGTTGCTTCGCGACACAGGTGCTTGTATCAGCCCGTTCAATGCATTCATCTTGTTGCAGGGTTTGGAAACATTGTCACTCCGCATGGAACGCCATGTTGCGAATGCGTTAAAGGTGGTTGAGTTCCTGACTAACCATCCGAAAGTGGAGAATATAAATCATCCTTCTTTGCCGCAGCATCCCGACCATGCGCTCTATGAACGCTACTTTCCGGGCGGTGCCGGTTCTATCTTTACTTTTGAAGTAAAAGGCGGGGCAAAAGAAGCGCAGGCATTCATTGATAATCTGGAAATATTCTCGTTGCTTGCCAACGTTGCCGATGTGAAGTCGCTTGTCATTCACCCTGCAAGCACCACCCATTCGCAGCTTAACGAACAGGAACTTGCAGAACAAGGCATCAAGCCGAATACTGTGCGCCTGTCTATTGGCACGGAGCATATCGATGATATTCTCGAAGACTTGGAACAAGCCTTATCTAAAATATAATGTTTTTTCTCCTTTCAGTGCTTCCATAAAGTTCTGAAAGTGTTTCTATCAAAGCGAAAGCGATGAAAGCAGAAGCCTTTTTTCTGCTTTCATCGCTTTCAGTGCTTTCATGGGGTGATCTGCAATGACAAAAGCGGAAAATAACAATCAGCAGGTGTATATTTTATATTTATATGGTTCTATTTCCTATTTCATAAGGAAGAATTTAGCGTCCCACAATTGTGGGACGGTCGTCTCATATATGTGGGACGATCGTCTCATGATTGTGGGACGATCGTACCATAATTGTGGGACGCTAAATTCTTCCTTATGAAACAGGAAATAGAACCGTATGAATATAAAACATACACCTGTTGATTGTTATTTTCTGCATTACTATTTCTGCATTTGTCATTATCGGCAATGACAACTCTTTCATTTCAAAAAAAACGCCCCCTTCACCCGCTATCACCTTATAGTAAAGGTTTATAGAGCGGATGAAGGGGGTGAAGGGAATATTATAACTTTCCTGTTATAGAATAGCAGCAATCATTTCATCGGCATTCACCAACTTCTGTTCGCCACTCTCCATATTTTTCAGCATTACCTTGCCTTCGTTCATTTCGTTTTCACCGACAATGGCAACGAAAGGTATATTCTTGGCATTGGCATAATTCATTTGTTTCTTCATCTTTGCCGAATCCGGGAATATTTCGGAACGGATTCCGGCTGCACGTGCCTTTACAAGCAAAGGCAAACAGTAAGCAGCTTCTTTAGCACCGAAATTCACAAACAACAGTTGAGTCCCGTTTACTGCCTCTTTCGGATAAAGTTCCAATTGGTTCAGCACATCAAAGATACGGTCGGCACCAAAAGAAATACCTACTCCCGACACTCCGCTCATACCGAAAACTCCTGTCAAGTTGTCATAACGTCCGCCCCCGGTGATGCTTCCTATCTGAACATCCAACGCTTTTACTTCAAAGATTGCCCCGGTGTAGTAGTTTAGCCCGCGAGCCAAAGTCAGGTCGAGTTCTATTTCATTCTTCATGTTCATTGCTGCCAATGCATTCAGAATAAATTCGCTTTCTTCCACTCCCTTCATTCCTATCTCACTTTCTGCAAGAACGGTTTTCAGAGTTTGAAGCTTTTCCTCATTTGTCCCGCTCAGCAAAATAATAGGTTGCAACTTGGCTACAGCCTCATCACTGATACCTTTTTCTTTCAGTTCGGCATTTACATTATCCAAACCTATCTTATCCAACTTATCAATAGCAACCGTTATGTCCACAATCTTATCCGCTTCACCGATAATCTCGGCAATGCCGGTAAGTATCTTACGATTGTTTATCTTAATGCAAACACGAATGCCGAAACGTGAAAACACAGTGTCTACTATCTGCATCAACTCCACTTCATTCAGCAACGAATCACTTCCCACCACATCGGCATCACACTGATAGAATTCACGGTAGCGCCCTTTCTGCGGACGGTCGGCACGCCAAACGGGTTGAATCTGATAACGCTTAAAAGGGAAAGTCAATTCATCACGGTGCATCACCACATAGCGGGCAAAAGGCACAGTGAGGTCATACCGCAAACCTTTTTCACAAAACCTGCTTGCAAGCTTCACGGCATTGCGTGAAAGCAATTCTTCATCTGTAATTCCGGAGAAATAATCACCTGAGTTCTGTATCTTGAACAACAACTTGTCTCCCTCGTCTCCATACTTGCCCATCAGTGTGGAAAGCATTTCCATGGAAGGAGTTTCTATCTGTTCAAAGCCATAGAGATGATACACATCACGAATGGTATTAAATATATAGTTACGCTTCGCCATTTCAACAGGCGAAAAGTCACGTGTTCCTTTTGGTATACTTGGTTTTGCTGCCATAATCTGTTATTATTTACATTTTGCCCTGCAAAGATAAAGGTTTCTATCGAAATGGCAACGCCAGAGCAACTACTATCTTACAATGCCGGGAATAACATTCTTACCAAAAACACTTTTTTTGCTGAAAGAATTTGTCTTTTCTAATAAATTGCATTACTTTTGGTAAGCTTTATCAAAAGTACTATGAAAGTAAACGTTTATTTCTTTTATCTGGTTCTGACACTCACTTCATTGCTTTGGAGTAGCTGTTCGGATAATAAACAGAAATTCCATATACTTGTCATTCATTCTTATGAAGAAAAGCTTGAAACCTATCCGGAATTCAACCGTTTGATAGCCAAAGAATTTAAAAGGAAAGGAATCAATGCAGAGATACGTACTTTCTACCTCGACTGCGAATATTTTCTGGAAACAGAGGAATTAGCCAGAATGAGAAATATGCTTGATACGGCAGCTTCATGGAAACCGGATTTAATCTTGGTAAACGACGACCAGGCCACTTACTCTTTGTTGAAATGCAGACATCCGTTAACGAGACAAGTCCCGATTGTTTTTGCAGGTGTCAATTACCCCAACTGGACGTTGATCAAGCAATATCCCAATGTCACCGGACTTTATGATAAAATAGACTTCAAAAAGAATATTGATGCTATTCAGAAAATAAGGAATAAAAGAGTAGATATAGCAACCATACTCGATTCTACCTTTCTCGACAATAAAGTTATAGCAGATATCAAGCAACAATTAAAAGGTACTTATATAAAAGCGCTTAACGAAAGTCTTACCATATATGAAAAAGGAGCATTGCGCCAAAAGGGTTATGTAATGTTTAGCAGTAAAAAAGGCCGCAACCCCGGATATGAATACATACGGGAATTAAATTTATATCCGGATAATGTATGTTATCTGCTCACCAAACGGGACTATACCACTTTAGGAATAAGCAAATATATAGAAAGTCCCACTTTTACCACTATTAATGATTTATTCGGCGGAAAAGAAACTACCCTTGGCGGATATATGACTCCACTTCCCACACAAGTAAAAGAAGAAGTCGAAGTAGCCGGCCGGATATTAAAAGGCGGAAACCCTTCCAATATACCTGTCAAAGAGAGCAAAAAGCAATTCGTATATGATTGGAAGTATTTGAAAAAGTATCAGATTCCAATCAACCGCCTACCGGCAAACAGCCAAATACTGAATATTCCGTTAAAAGAGCGTTACCCGGTTCTTTGGTGGGGAAGCATTATATTTATTATTGTTGCTTTTAATGCAATCCTGCTTCTTCTGCTATACTTCTACCTTCGTGAAAAAACAAAGAAACGCAATGCTTTGCAACAATTGGCAGACGAGAAAGAAACATTGGCACTTGCAGTGGAAGGCAGCGACGCTTATGCATGGAAGTTGCACAATGAATCTTTTATATTCGGAAATGACTTTTGGAATGCTTTGGGGATGTCTTCCAAAGAAATTTCCCTTGAATCATTCTCCGCTTTCATTCATCCCGACCAACTGCACCAATTTAAGCAATACTGGCAGAATCGTTTCATCACCGAAAAAAAGATATTGCAATTACAGCTTAATTTTACCGGAGAAGAATATCAATGGTGGGAACTTCGTTGCAGCACTTCCATAACCGAATCGAATGCAATCAAAACCACCGGATTGCTTTTGAATATTCAGAAGTTCAAGGAACGGGAATTTGAGCTGGAGAGAGCACGGGACATTGCAGAGAAAGCCGAGTTAAAACAATCATTCCTTGCTAATGTAAGCCATGAAATCCGCACCCCGTTAAATGCCATTGTAGGATTCTCCAACCTGTTGACTTCCGACCTTGAGTTAAGTGACGAAGAAAAGCAAGATTATATTGATACCATCAACAGAAACAGCGACATATTGCTGAACCTGATTAACGATATTCTGGAACTGTCCCGGCTGGATTCCGATCAAATGTCTTTCAACTGTGAAAACTATTCCGTTTCAGAAATAATAGATGCGGTTTACTCTACCCATCAACTGTTAATACCGAAGCAACTGACTTTCTTGAAAGAGAACTGTGACAGTGACATATACATATACGCCGATAAATCACGCCTGACACAGGTATTGACCAACTTCCTCGGCAATGCTTCCAAGTTTACCCAAAGCGGATACATAAAGATAGGATATACCTATGACAAAACAGCAAACAAGGTTCATATCTTTGTAGAAGATACCGGTGAAGGAATATCCAAAGAAGAGCAAAACATCATATTTAACCGCTTCGCCAAGTTAGATGAGTTTGCACAAGGCACAGGCTTAGGACTTGCCATAAGCAAAACCATCGTTGAAAAGCTGAATGGCGAAATCAAACTATATTCCGAATTAGGTAAAGGAAGCCGGTTTGAAATAGTATTGCCTACTGTGTGACAGAATTGGCATGTAACACAATCAGCACCACTTCACTAGGAGCACCCAAACGGATATTCTTATTAGACGTGCCCAATCCGTTTGTAACAATCATCGGCACACCTGCCGTTGTCTGTTTCATTCCTCTTAAAAAGCGTTGTCCGTAGTGGGAAGGAACTATCGGTGCATAACCGAAGACAGTCACTTGTCCGCCATGAGTATGTCCTGCCAAAACCAAATCTGTGTTTGTAATATCCACATCCTCGGCATAGTCGGGAGTATGAGTCAGTAAAATTACAAAATCCTCCGGTTTCTGCTCTAATGTAGGTGATACTCCATTCGCATTCAAATCGAAAGGATTACGCACTCCGGCAATGATGATGCGGTCTTTCCCGTTGGTCAATGTATCGCAAGCATGTTCCAACACACGCATTCCATGTGCTCTCATTGTGTTTACTATATCATCATGGCAACGTTCATAATCATTATTTCCCATTACGCCTGCCGTGCCAAACCGGGTTTTAACTTCTGCAAGCCGCTGAAACAACAAAGGTACATACTCGCACCCTTCCTGATAATCTCCTCCCATCAGGAAAACGTCTGCATTCATACTGTTAAGCAGACGAACTGTGCTTTCCAAAGCCTTTTCCTTATATTTACTTTCCAAATGGAAATCGGAAGCAAACGCAATACGGAAGCCGTCAAAAGATGCAGGTATATCGGGATGGTAGAAATCATACCTCTTTATTCTTGCCACTCCGGGATGAGAAACAGTTTCCTTAACTCCCTCGGAAGACATCTTATAATTCTTTTCAGACTCGACTCCTGTCATAAAACCGGTAGAAGCACAGGAAGTTAATATCGCAACAGAGAGTGCCAATAAGTATATCGCTTTCTTCATATCAATAACTTTTCATGGTACAAAGTTATAAAATATATATCTTTGCAGGCATATAAATAGAAATGTAATTATGAATGATGTGGAAATAAATTCATTGAAAGCATGGCTGCTTGCCGCACGTCCCAAAACACTGGCAGGTGCTGCCGTCCCTGTCATGGTAGGTTGTGCATTGGCTGTAACAGACGGGAAGTTTATGTGGATTCCCGCATTCATATGTTTTCTGTTTGCTTTCCTGATGCAAATAGCCGCCAACTTCATCAATGATTTATATGACTTCCTGAAAGGAACCGACCGCGAAGACCGCCTCGGTCCCGAACGAGCTTGCTCTCAGGGGTGGATTACCCCCGCAGCAATGAAGAAAGGTATTATTGTTACCGTTATACTGGCTTGTGCTATTGGTTCCCTGCTATTATTTTATGCAGGTTGGGAGTTAATTATTGTCGGAGCATTGTGTGTACTGTTTGCCTTTCTTTATACTACCTATTTATCGTATAACGGCTGGGGAGATATATTGGTTTTAATATTCTTCGGTTTCATTCCCGTAGGTTGCACCTATTATATACAAGCCCATACATGGACTACCGCTACCACTGTCGCTTCAATCATTTGCGGCGTAGCCATTGATACCCTGCTCGTTGTGAACAATTACCGGGATAGGGATGCAGATGCCAAAAGCGGTAAACAAACAATAATTGTTCGTTTCGGTGAACCCTTCGGACGCTATCTGTATCTGTTTTTAGGATTCTTTGCAGCTTGGTTATGTTTCTATTTCGTGTTCGGCAACCGTCTTTATGCAGCGATTCTTCCACAAATATATTTAATACCGCATATTCGCACTTGGCAAAAGATGATAAAAATCCGTAGTGGCAAAGGGCTTAACTCCGTGTTGGGTGAAACGTCCCGGAATATATTGATAATGGGGATATTATTATCATTAGGGCTGATTCTGAAATAAGCATAAAAAAGCATCCCTACGTTTTTATGAAACCCAGGGATGCTTTAAACAAGACGTTCGTGACACTTAAAGAGCCGACTATCTGTTTTTATACATTCTTTCGTAGTACTTCTGGTAATCGCCACTGGTAACTTCTTCTACCCATGTTTGATTTTCAAGATACCAACGAATGGTTTTCACAATACCTACCTCAAATTTCGTTTCAGGATACCAACCCAATTCATTGGTAATTTTAGTAGGATCAATAGCATAACGCTGATCGTGTCCAAGACGGTCTTTCACAAAAGTTATCAACGATTCGTTAATCCAGTCAATGCTGATTTCACCATTTGCATCGTATTCTTTCTTCTTTAACACATCACGGTATTGAGGATGCTCCGTCATAATCCGGTGAATAGTAGAGATAGTTAACTTCACGATCTCAATATTTTGTTTTTCATTGTGACCACCTACGTTATAAACTTCCCCTACTCTTCCTTCACGCACCACCAAGTCAATAGCTTTGCAGTGATCTTCTACATACAACCAGTCGCGCACATTCTTCCCGTCTCCATAAACCGGAAGATTCTTACCTTCGAGTATGTTTTTAATAATAAGCGGAATCAGCTTTTCCGGGAAATGGTAAGGTCCGTAATTATTGGAACAGCGGGTGATGCTTACCGGCATTTTATATGTATCAAAGTATGCCTGTACAAACATATCCGCGCTTGTCTTTGAAGCACTGTAAGGGCTGTGAGGACAAAGTGGAGTGGTTTCGTGAAAATACCCTTCTGCACCAAGACTTCCATAGACTTCATCGGTAGACACTTGGTGGAAGCGTACTCCCTCACGCCAAGTAGGATAACCATTTTCATCCTTACCCGTAACCCAGCAACGGCGGGCAGCATCAAGTAAGTTTTGTGTTCCAAGAATATTTGTCATCAAGAACAACTGAGGATTCTCAATGCTACGGTCAACATGACTTTCGGCAGCAAAGTTTACCACATAATCAAATTGATATTGGGCAAACAATTTATCTGCAAGTTCACGATCGCAAATATCACCTTTTACAAACTCACAACGCTCATGATCAATATCTTCGGCTATGGTTCCCAGATTTCCGGCATAAGTAAGTAAGTCCAGCACTACAACCTTAATGTCATCATGCTTTTCCAAAATATATTTTAAATAGTTTGCACCGATAAATCCGGCAGCTCCCGTTACTAAATAAGTCTTCATATAAATTCCTGTGTTTATTGTTTTGCTAAATCCATCAGATACCTGCCGTATTCCGTTTTCTCCAAATTCTGTCCCAATTTAAATAATTGTTCGGAAGTTATCCATTTATTACGCCAAGCTATTTCCTCAATACAACTCACATAAAAGCCTTGCCGGTTCTGGATAGTAGCAACGAAGTTAGATGCTTCGAGCAGACTATCGCAATTACCTGTATCAAGCCATGCGAAACCACGACCAAATAATTCTACTTGCAGGCTTCCTTCTTCGAGATACAATTTATTTAAATCTGTAATCTCATATTCGCCACGTGCGGAAGGTTGCAAATCGGCTGCTTTCCGAGTAACCGTCGAATCATAAAAATACAATCCGGGAACGGCATAATTACTTTTAGGAACAGAGGGCTTTTCTTCCAATGAAATTACTTTTCCATTGTCATCAAACTCAACCACTCCATAAGCACGGGGATCTTTTACATAATATCCGAAGATACAAGCTCCTTTTTGAATACTTGCTGCACGGCGAAGCATAGATGAAAATCCTTGTCCGTAGAACATATTATCTCCTAAAATAAGGCATCCCGGTTCACCGGCAAGAAACTCTTTTCCCAATACAAAAGCCTGAGCCAAGCCATTCGGCTTTTCCTGCACTTTATATTGGAAACTCATACCAAGTTCCTCTCCTGTTCCCAATAATTCACGGAACATCGGCAAATCACGGGGAGTAGAAATCACGAGAACTTCTCTTATCCCTGCAAGCATCAAAGTAGATAGAGGATAGTAAATCATGGGCTTATCATATACCGGCATGATTTGTTTGGAAATAGCTTTTGAAAGCGGATAAAGACGTGTAGCACTACCTCCCGCGAGGATTATTCCTTTCATATGACTTTTATATTAAAATATAATACTTGACAAAGTACGGAAAAGTTCTTCAAATAGGCAATGTTTTCGGGATATTTATAACGGTTACCCAGCCAATTCTATTACTTCCAAATCCTTAAAAACTCCATTATCAATCACGAACCTCACCATTGTACGTACTTTGTGAAAACCCGAAATACCCGCAGCCCCCGGATTTATGTGAAGCATACCTAAAGTTTTGTCATATTTTACTTTTAATATATGTGAGTGTCCGCTAATGAATAACTTTGGCGGACGTACCAACAAACTGCCTGCAATAGAAGAATCATATTTACCGGGATAACCGCCGATATGTTTCATCAATACTTCTGCCCCCTCCACCGTGAAACGATTTATCTGAGGAAACATTTTGCGAATTTCCTGACCGTCAATATTACCATATACAGCCCTGAAAGGACGAAAAGCAGCTAATTTCTCTGCAACTTCGACCGAACCAATATCACCCGCATGCCATATTTCGTCACAATTCTCAAAGTATTTCAGATACTTTTCATCCCAGTATGCATGAGTATCCGATAATAATCCAATTCTTATCATAGCTTTTTGTTGTTATCTTCGACAAAGATACATATATTTACGCTTTATAAATGAACCTTGTTATGAAAAACGTGTATCAGTACTTCAAACGTGATATTAGTTGGTTATCATTCAACTATCGCGTACTTCTCGAGGCGGATGACGAACAACTTCCGCTCTATGAACGGATTAACTTCATTTCTATTTATTCTTCCAACCTGGAAGAATTTTACAAGATACGTATTGCAGACCACAAGGCTATCGTATCAGGAGCAAAAACGGATGAAGAATCTATTCAGGAATCCGCCCGGATTATTGAAGAAGTAACCAAAGAAGTGAATGCCCAGCTTGAAGACAGAATACGTATTTATGAACAAGGTATACTTCCGGCTTTGAAACGCAATCACATTATTTTCTATCAAAACAATAATGTGGAAGAATTTCATAAAGAATTTATCAGCAACTTCTTTAACGAAGAAATATTCCCTTATCTCCAACCTGTATTGGTAGCTAAAGAAAAAATCACTTCTTTCTTACGTGACAATCGTCTCTATCTGGCAGTCCGTCTATTTAGAAAGGGCCATAAAGGAAGTAGTAATAAAGACAAAGTACAATACTTTGTCATGAAACTTCCCTATAGTAAAGTACCCCGTTTCATAGAGCTTCCCAAACATGAGAGTAATTACTACTTAATGTTTATAGAAGACATTATCAAAGCCAATCTCTGGAAAATGTTTCCCGGCTATGAAGTGGATTGCAGTTATTGCCTAAAAATATCCAGAGACGCCGATATTCTGATAGATGATTTAAGCACGACCGACATTGTGGAGCAAGTTAAAAAGAAAGTAAAGAAGCGCAAGATAGGAGCAGTGTGCCGTTTTGTCTATGACCGTACCATGCCCACCGATTTCTTGCATTTTATTGTGGATGCTTTTAATATCAACCCCAATGAACTTGTTCCGGGAGATACACACTTAAACCTTGAAGATTTGAGTCATTTGCCAAATCCTAACAAAAAATTAAATTCGGATTTCAAGCCACATCCAATGAAGTTGCAATATCTGGATAAAAAAGGATCGATTTTCCAGTATGTAAATAGAAAAGACCTGTTGATACATTTCCCTTATCACTCATTCGAGCATCTTACACATTTCTTATATGAAGCTGTGCATGATCCTTCCTGCAAAGAGATTATGATTACACAATACCGGGTAGCAGAGAATTCAGCTATCATCAATACTTTAATCAGTGCAGCACAGAATGGGAAAAAAGTAACTGTATTCGTTGAATTGAAGGCCCGCTTTGATGAAGAAAACAATCTGGCAACAGCCGAAATGATGAAAGCAGCAGGTATCAACATCATATTCAGCATACCCGGTTTAAAGGTTCATGCGAAAGTGGCATTAATTCTTCGCCGGAACGAAGACGGAGAACAAATCCGGAGCTATGCTTATGTAAGTACCGGCAATTTCAATGAAAAAACAGCTAAAATTTATGCAGATACCGGATTATTTACTTCCAACAAATTAATAGTAAATGACCTGCATAACCTTTTCCTGACTTTGGAGAGGAAGAATCCCGAACCTAAATTTAAACGATTACTGGTTGCCCAATTCAACCTGATACCGGAATTAACCAAACTGATACACCATGAAATCCGTTTGGCAAAACAAGGTAAAGGCGGAAGAATCATCTTAAAAATGAATGCCCTTCAAGATACCAAAATGATTGAAGAGCTATACCATGCCAGTGAAGCGGGAGTGAAAATAGATTTAATAATTCGCGGCATCTGCTGTTTGATACCGGGAGAACCTTACAGCCAAAACATACGTATCACACGTATCGTAGATAGTTTTTTGGAACATACCCGTGTGTGGTACTTCGGTAATGAAGGAAAACCGAAAGTTTTCATCGGTTCACCCGACTGGATGCGCCGAAATTTATACAGAAGAATAGAGGCGGTTACTCCCATACTTGACGAAGACCTGAAACAAGAAATGATTGAGATGTTAAACATTCAGCTTCAGGATAATCAGAAAGCATGTTGGGTAAATAATAATCTGAGAAACATATTTAAACGTGAACCGGATGCAGTTCCAATAAGGGCACAATATACCTTCTACGAATACCTAAAGAGGAAGAACAAACCATTGTAACACATCTGTAATATGTGTGAAACTGATTTGAAATAAAGATGTCGTTCCTTTGCGGCATAAAAGAACAAATCAGTAATGGAGACACTCTATCTTGCAATTTTAATTTTTTTATTCATTCTGGCTATATTCGACCTTATGGTAGGAGTCAGTAATGACGCAGTAAATTTTTTAAATTCCGCAATCGGTTCCAAAGCCGCTTCCTTTAAAGTCATAATGATCGTTGCCGCTATCGGCATATTTGCCGGAGCATCCTTATCCAACGGTATGATGGACATTGCACGACACGGCATTTATCAACCCGAGCACTTCTATTTTGCGGAAATCATGTGTATACTTCTTGCAGTAATGCTCACTGATGTAGTGTTACTCGATGTATTTAACTCAATGGGGATGCCAACCTCTACCACTGTTTCAATGGTATTCGAACTTTTAGGAGGTACATTTGCACTTGCCATTATCAAAAGCGCCAAGGACAGCACACTCGGATTTGCCGACTTGCTGAATACGGACAAAGCACTCTCCGTTATTATGGCAATCTTTGTTTCCGTTGCAATTGCTTTCTTCTTCGGAACAATCGTGCAATGGCTGGCTCGTACCATATTTACTTTCAACTACAAAAAGAACATCAAATACACCATTGGATTATTCGGAGGAGTTGCTGCCACAGCCATTATATACTTCATGCTGATAAAAGGTTTGAAAGAAAGCTCTTTCATGACTCCGGAATATAATGCTTGGGTAAAAGAGAACACTGTGATGCTAGTAGGTTTATGCTTTGTTTTCTTTACTGTTTTGATGCAGATACTCCATTGGCTGAAAGTAAACGTATTTAAAGTAGTAGTACTAATGGGTACGTTTTCACTCGCACTTGCTTTCGCAGGCAACGACCTTGTAAACTTCATCGGAGTGCCTTTAGCCGGATATTCGTCCTATACAGAACTTATAGCACAGGGAAGTGCCGCAACTCCCGATACATTATTGATGACTTCTCTTTTAGGACCTGCAAAAACCCCGTGGTATTTCCTTGTGGGAGCGGGTGCTATCATGGTTTTCGCTTTAATAACCTCAAAGAAAGCACAAGCTGTTATTAAAACATCCGTAGACCTTTCCCGTCAGGATGAAGGTGAAGAAATATTCGGAACCACCCCTATGGCACGTACTCTCGTGCGTGTTAGCATGAACGTTTCCAACAGCATCGTGAAAGTAGTACCGGAACCTGCACGGAAATGGATAAATTCTCGTTTCCGTAAAGATGAAGCCATACTTGCCGACGGTGCAGCTTTCGACCTTGTACGTGCATCGGTCAATCTGGTACTTGCAGGATTACTCATAGCATTGGGAACTTCCTTAAAATTACCTCTTTCCACTACTTATGTAACCTTCATGGTAGCTATGGGTTCTTCTCTGGCAGACCGTGCTTGGGGACGTGATTCTGCTGTTTATCGCATTACCGGTGTCCTTTCCGTTATTGGCGGTTGGTTCCTCACGGCCGGAGCAGCATTCATCATCTGTTTTATTGTTGCCATGATCATCTATTTTGCAGGAACAGTAGCAATCGTCATTCTAATCTGTGTAGCTGCTATTTCACTTATCCGCAGCCACGTACTTTACAACAAAAAACAAAAGAAAGAGAAAGGTGATCCTACCATTAATAAATTAATGAAGTCCAGTGATTCTGACGAAGCTCTTGAGTTATTACGTATTCATACCCGCGATGAATTGACTAAAGTGCTTGATTATACGGAAGAAAACTTCAGCCGCACAGTTACCTCCTTCATGAATGAAAGCCTCCGTGGATTACGTAAAGCAATGGGAGCCACCAAATTCGAGAAAGGTCAGGTGAAACAAATGAAACGAGTAGGAACTGTAGCCATGTCACGATTAGACAATAACATGGTATTGGACAAAGGATTATATTACTATCAAGGTAACGACTTCGCCAGCGAATTGGTTTACAGTATCGGACGAATGGTAGAGCCTTGTCTGGAACACATCGACAACAACTTCAATCCGCTTGACAACATACAAAAGGAAGAGTTTACAGAGGTTGCCGATAAGATTACCATCTTCCTACACCGTTGCAAAGACATAGTAGAAGAAAATACTTATGAAAACTTCGAGCAAGATGTTATCATGGCAAACAATCTCAATAATGCACTTTCACACTTGAAACGTGAGGAACTGAAGCGCATTCAGAATCAAGCCGGAAGCATTAAGGTCAGCATGGTGTATCTTACCATGATTCAAGAAGCACAAAATATTGTAAGCTATACAATCAACTTACTGAAAGTAAGCCGTAAATTCCAAAAGGAATAACGGTACATCATAACCGTTTGCCGGCAGATATTTGACCAATGGTTTATATCTGTTGACAAACGGTTATTCTTAAATGAAATCTTTCCCTTATCTTCGATGCATAAATCATTATTGCATCGTTCATGAAAAAGAATTTCTTTCTCAACTATAATTTCTGCATCTCTACATTCTGGGTAGCTTTAGGGTTAACCTTTTGGATGCAGTTTCTTAATGAGACACCGGTCTATCAATTGGAAGCCGGATTATTCACCATTTCTTTCCTTATAGCCAATATTACAGTATCCAACTATCTCAGCAATCACCTGCTTCCTGTGGCATTGAAAGAAAAACGGATGTGCAGATTCACTTTTCAGTTCATCTTTTTCACTTTGTTACTGGCTCTGCTTCTGGGAGCTATTATAGAAGGTTTTCGTTTCATGGAACAAAAGGAAATATTCAGGCAAACACAATTCATTTCGGACGGATACAGAAATTTTCTAACAGCTTTAGTCAGTATGACTCCCACCGCACTCTGTGTGAACGGAGCACTTTGCGGGCTGCGCTTCTTCAGAGAGCACAACAAAATATTGCAGGTGAACGCCAAACTCGAACGAATACATCATGAAGACCAGATTCAATTATTACAAGACCAGATTAATCCCCATTTAATGTTCAATGTCTTGAACCATATTCATATATTGATGCAAAAGAATGTAGAACTGGCCGATGAACTTCTGCTTCGCTTTGCCGACATACTTCGCTATCAAATCTATGAATGCAACTGCAAGACTGTTCAACTTGAAAAAGAAATCCGTTACTTAAAAGATGTAATTGAAGTGGAAAAAGCAAGATGGGGGAATGATCTAAAGGTAACTTGCAGTTGGGAAATAGAAAACAAGAAGCAAGAAATCAGTCCTTTTTTACTTTTACCATTTATTGAAAATGCCTTTAAACATGTATCAAGACTGCCCTTTGAAAATGGATATGTAAATATTGAATTCATCCAACGAAACAGTGTCTTAAAGCTATCAGTTGAAAACTCTAAATCCGAGCGACTGCTTTCTAAAGATAAAAGCTCAGGAGCAGGTTTGGAAAATATAAAGAAACGCTTACAACTTTTGTATCCTAAAAAGCACCAACTGGAAACCAAAGATAACGATAATTCATACTCTATCAATCTTAACATCATACTATAATCATAATGACCGAAACTAAAAACAGACCCAACATGCAATGCCTTATTGTGGACGATGAACCGATGGCAAGAGAAGGAATTATTGATTATATCGGCAAATTAGATTTCTTGGAAGTACAATCCACTTGTTCATCAGCATTGGAAGCATCGTCTTATTTACAACACAACTCTGTTGATTTACTATTTCTGGACATTAACATGCCTTACTTGTCGGGTATGGATTTTCTCGAATCATTGGATAATGCACCGCTTACCATCCTGACTACCGCCTATTCCGAATATGCTTTGGAAGGTTTCAGGCTGCAAGTTGTAGATTACTTATTGAAACCTTTTTCATTCAAGCGCTTTCATCAAGCGGCTACCAAAGCCTATCAAATGTTTCTTAGCCGCAACTCATTGCCCGAACCGGCAGAACTGAATCCATTCTTGTATATCCGTCAGGCAGAATCTTATCATAAAATCCATTGGAAAGATATTCTTTATGCCGAAGGAATGCAGAATTATGTGAAACTCCACTTCACTAAACAGACCCTGATTATACATCAAACCATGAGTTCACTGGAAGAATCATTACCTAAAAATTACTTCTTCCGTACCCATAAATCATATTTAGTAAATATCCTCCATATAGATTCTGTTTCCGGTGGAAGAATATTTATCGGTAAGCATGAGATACCCGTATCACGGCAAAAGAAAGAAGAATTATTAAATACCGTGATATATAAAAACCTGCTAGGGCAATAACCTTTTAGTTTTCCCGCACAGACAACAAATGCTTGTAGGTAATTACCCAATATCCCGAAGGTTCGGCAACCTCATCATATTTTGTAATAATAAGCAATTTATATGAACCGGAAGATAATAATAAGGGTACACGGGTGATAATCCTCCCGGACTCATTTATTATCAATTCCTCATCCATTCTTATTAACTTTCCATCACTGCCAAACAAAAAGATACCTCCGAAATCACCTTTCTCCGTAACCTTTATATTCTTTCCACGAATAATCATATCCCATCCGGGTGTAATTACATTATCGTGCAAATCTGTTGAAGTATCTGTCACCCGTTCGATAGAAGCATATCTTATCATAATAGTATATCTTTTAAAATTAAAAACCATATTTGAAAGCAATAGAAACATATCCCGCTACTTCAAAATTCGGATCGTTATCATCATCACGGAATGTTTGTGCAAACCCTTTCAGGCTTCTGCGGGTAATCGTTGAAAGGCGGCACCAAGTTCCCCCGGCAGTCAACTGTATCGAGCAGGATTTTCCTAACCTATATTCCGGTTGTATTCCTGAGGAAACCATCATCTGACCGAATATCATTGACTTACCGTCCACGTCCATTACCGCACTCATACCATCCATTTGTCCCAACAGCAGACCTAATTTAAATCTGTCGGTGAGTTGAACTGCACCTTTTATCTCACAGTTTTGTACACAAGAGATAGAAAGTTGGTACTTTCCATTGAGTTTCCAATCAAAATATCCGGCAGGCATAATCATCGGTATGCCAAACTGATTGGTAACAGCCACACCAAGCCCCACACTCATATTGGGTTTTATGTGATAAATAGCCACCACCCCACCTGCTCCCAACACATTTTTCCACCCTATCTTGTCTTTTTCCGAATAAATTCCTATTCCTGCCATTGCCAACATAGACCATCTTTTCTTTATTGGTGCCAGATAAACCAATCCCAACTGTGCATTCAACATATTATCCGGGCACTGTTCACGGGTAAGTTGATGATTGTTCAACCTTGCATAAGACGCATCAACCGCTACCGACCACATTTTAATCCTTTTATCCTCGTATTGCTTCATATACAAAGGAATATTAACCCCACCGGAGTATTTCAATAAATCTCCCGAACCTCCGGTCTTTTGGCTATCCTTGTCCCGATAAGCAGAAGAAGTTACATACTCAGTTTTAATATATGCCTGAGCCACACAATCCAAACAAGCCGTCAAACTTCCGATTATCAGTCCCAACATGATAACTGCTTTCTTCATAAATCAATTATTATTTAGTATTTGTAAAGGCAAATATGCACAAAACCTTCAAACCGATAAAAAACATTTGACCAATAGCGCCATCGCGATGACCAAACTCGTTTTTTAGTATACAACCCGTTTATTATCTCAACTCCTTTCCCTATCTTTGCCCCAATAGCGAAAATAAGCTGCACCTCGGCATAAAAAATGAACAAGTTCATTTTATTCTACTCTCGGTTTGCATTATCTTTGCACCTCATTTTAAAAGACCATTATGATTTCAGTTGACGGACTAACAGTTGAGTTCGGGGGAACCACCCTCTTCAGTGACATATCTTTCGTGATTAATGAAAAAGACCGTATCGCCCTTATGGGAAAGAACGGAGCAGGAAAATCAACCTTATTAAAGATATTGGCAGGTGCACGCCAACCTTCAAAGGGGAAAGTTTCCGCACCAAAGGACAGTGTGATAGCTTATCTTCCACAGCATTTGATGACAGAGGACGGACGCACGGTGTTTGAAGAAGCAGCACAGGCTTTTTCACATCTGCACGAAATGGAAGCGGAGATAGAACGTCTGAACAAAGAACTGGAAACACGTACCGATTACGAAAGCGATTCTTACATGGAACTCATTGAGCACGTTTCCACACTGAGCGAAAAATTCTATTCCATAGATGCCACCAATTATGAAGAAGATGTGGAAAAATCATTGCTCGGACTTGGTTTCAGCCGCGAAGACTTTACCCGTCAGACAAGTGATTTCAGCGGAGGCTGGCGCATGCGTATCGAGCTTGCCAAACTATTATTGCAAAAACCCGATGTACTTCTACTGGATGAGCCTACTAATCACCTCGATATAGAATCTATCGGCTGGTTGGAAGATTTCCTTATCAACCAAGCAAAAGCGGTAATCGTTATCAGTCACGACCGCAAGTTTGTGGACAACATTACCACCCGCACCATTGAAGTGACAATGGGGCGCATCTATGACTATAAAGTAAACTACTCACAATATCTGCAACTCCGCAAAGAACGTCGTGAACAGCAACAGAAGCAGTATGAAGACCAACAGAAGATGATTGCCGAAACCAAGGAATTCATTGAACGTTTCAAAGGGACTTACTCAAAGACACTGCAAGTGCAGAGCCGCGTGAAAATGCTTGAAAAACTGGAATTGGTAGAAGTAGATGAAGAAGACACTTCGGCATTGCGTTTAAAGTTTCCGCCTTCGCCCCGCAGCGGCAGTTATCCTGTTACCATGGAGGGGGTAGGCAAAACATACGGTGACCATGTGGTATTTAAGAATGCCAGCCTGATGGTTGAACGGGGCGATAAGGTTGCTTTTGTCGGTAAGAACGGTGAAGGTAAATCCACCCTTGTGAAATGTATCATGAAAGAAATAGAACATGAAGGTACACTTACCCTAGGGCATAATGTACAAATAGGATACTTTGCACAGAATCAGGCATCCTTGTTGGATGAAAACTTAACAGTTTTCCAGACTATCGACGATGTAGCCAAAGGAGACATCCGCAACAAGATACGTGACCTTCTCGGAGCTTTCATGTTTGGGAAAGAAGAATCCGAGAAGAAAGTAAAAGTACTTTCGGGAGGGGAACGCACCCGTTTGGCTATGGTGAAGTTATTGCTGGAGCCGGTGAACCTGCTCATCCTTGACGAGCCCACCAACCACTTGGATTTAAAAACAAAGGATATACTAAAACAAGCCCTGATAGATTTCGACGGAACGCTGATTGTAGTATCCCATGACCGTGATTTCCTCGACGGACTGGTTACAAAGGTTTATGAATTCGGCAACAAGAAGGTAAAAGAACATCTTTGCGGAATTTATGAATTCCTCGAAACGAAGAAAATGGAGAGCTTACAGGAATTGGAGAAGTAATCTTCCTTCATCCCCTTCACCACGCTAAAATGGCTTACCCATAGGCAATACGGGGTGAAGGCGAGGGTTCACCGGAGGTGAATGGCGCTATTTTCAAACGACTTGTTATTTATTTAAAACGAAGCATCAATAAAACAAAACGTCCTTACGTTTCAGTAAAACGTAAGGACGTTTTGTCTGATTACCCTAGAAAGATTTGTCAACCACCCATGGGATATTCTTTGACTTCCCTAGGGTGATTGTTCAACTTCCCCAGGGTAATTTTTTAATCACTGCACTGATTTCTTCTTCACTTCCATTCACTTGTCGCCTTCACCCCACATCGCCTATCCACAAAGCATTTCAGAATATTGAAGGAGGTGAAGGCATAAATCAAATATTTCGGAGAAGAGTACCAACACGATTTTCATATTAACCCATAAAGAAGAAATACATCAGCCCTGATGCAAAAGTAATATTAAACATTTTTTTAAACTACGGCTTGTGACGACAGCTAAATTATCAAGCTAAAATCTTCACTTCTTCGGGTAAATATCCACTCCTTATTCTCCACTCATTGGGGTATAAATTATTGGCACGGTTACCTATGTTTTTCACAAAACCGAGAGGAACATTCTTATATGTTAAAAGCACATAACCGCGAGAAGCCCCAGCATCAAGAGTTATGGCTTCTTTACGCAAATAAGCGATAGCCTGCTCATAAGTTACTTCCAACATAGGAAAAGCCGACGGATTCAAGGCGGAACTCATCGCCAGCGAATGATCGGGAATGAGGTCTTTTCCTTTTATCTCGCCCAAAGTTATTCCGGCATGAAGTAATTTTAAAGTGTTACGCAAAGCAGCCAATTCTTCATTATATGATTTCGGGAAAGCAATAACACTTGTTCCCTTTACTTCTATAAAATAATCATCGGGATGCAACAACCATTGTTGTGCTTGTTTGGGAACAGGAAGCGGTTTGTCCTGTTTCTTTTTATTTCTTCCTGCCCGGTAATATTCAGCAGGAGCATCTATTGGTTTACGCAATGCGGCAAGAAAGAAACCCTCTCCTTTCGTTTTATGCGGAAAGAAATGATAAACAGGAATATTTTTACCTTGCAGATTCCCGGTAATACCCCATTCCGGCAATATATCGACCATTAGAGGTTCTCCCCCGTACTCGTTGATGATCCATTCAATGTTTTCCTCATTCTCCTTTATATTATAAGTACAAGTACTATATATCAAAATTCCTCCGGGCTTGAGATTTCTCCAAATATCGGCAATGATGCGACGTTGACGTTGCCAGCAGATATTCACATTATCAAGGCTCCACTCTGCAACAGCAACAGGATCTTTGCGAAACATTCCTTCACCGGAACAAGGAGCATCCGTGAGAATCACATCGAAAAAAGCTCCCAAATCTTTAAAATCGGCAGGATCATTATTAGTAACCACTACATCCGGGTGTCCCCATTTTATAAGATTCTCAGCCAATATCTGCGAACGGTTACGGATTACTTCATTGGCTACCAGCAAACTGCCTTCGGGAAGCACAGCACGGGCATGGGTGGATTTACCACCGGGAGCAGCACAAAGATCGAGCATTGTTACCGGTTCTGTTACATATTTCTTCAACACTTGTTCCACAAACATGGAAGACGCTTCCTGTACATAATAACAGCCGGCATGAAACAAAGGATCGAAAGTAAAAGTCAACCGTTCGTCCAGATAATAACCGCCCGTGCACCAAGGAACTTTATTCAGTGGAGAGTGGAGAGTGGAGAATTGAGAGTTGACTCTTATGCTCACAGGAGATTCTTGTTGCAAGGCTTCTTCCAACTTCTTATATTCATCTTTGCCAATAGCGGACACTGTTTGTTCTGCAAATGCGGATGGTAAATTCATACTTTTATCTTTGATTCTGAGGACAAAGATACCGGTTTCTGCACTTTCTTTATAGAAATCTGAAAAATAATTAGTCTCTTTGCAACTTTCTATGAAACTCGTTACGTCTAATACACAAAGAATAAAAACAAATAATACTTATAAAATTATGAAACAGTTATTTATTACTTTAGCAATGGTACTGGCATTCGGTACCGCTATGATGGCTCAAACAGTGAATGATTCCTTAACCGTGGCCGAAGACTCCACAACAACTATCCAAACAGCAGAGGACAGCATGATTCAATTTACAACTCCCATGAATACTTCTTTCTTCGATGACAATATGAAAGAAGTGCTTTTACCCATTATCCTCACAGCAATAGTATTTGCTACTGTCATAGCAGTCATCTTTGTCATCTTCTATTTCCGTTACAAGACAAAGAAGTCTCAGTATAATCTTGTATCACAAGCTCTTGCTTCAGGAAAGGAACTACCGGAAGGACTATTTGCCCAGAAAGAAGAAATCATTAATGATAATGGTTTTGCCAAAGGAGTGAAGAATACTACTATCGGATTTGGCTTAGGTATATTTCTATGGTGTGTTACCGGTGAGTTTGGAATCGGATGTATTGGTTTCATTATAATGTTTATGGGAATAGGACAGATTATCATCTACAAGGCTCAAAAAGCAGAAGAAAGCAAGAGAGGATTCTACAACATTCCTCAACCTACTAAACCGAATTCTGTTAAGAACGAAACAGTTGAAGAAAAAGAAGTGGAAATCATTGTTCCTGAGAACGACGACAATAACAAAGCAGAATAATGAGTCAACTCAACGATATATCGTTAGTCGCACAGGTCGTAGTATTCAAAAATACCAAAGCCTTTGATACGTTGGTTCAGAAGTACCAGTCGGCCATCCGGCGGTTCTTTCTGAACCTGACGTTGGGCGACAGCGAGTTGAGTGATGACTTGGCACAGGAAACTTTTATTAAAGCATACACAAACATAACATCCTTTAAAAATCTCTCGAATTTCTCAACTTGGCTTTACCGGATTGCATATAATACATTTTATGATTATATTCGCAGTCGTAAAGAATCAACCGATTTGGACGCGAGAGAAGTAGATGCCATCCACTACACCGAACAAGAAAACATCGGGCAGAAAATGGACGTTTACGAATCACTCAAAACGCTAAAAGAAACGGAACGAACCTGCGTTACACTTTTCTATATGGAAGACATCAGTATAGACAAGATAGCAGGTATACTGGGTTGCCCGCAAGGTACGGTCAAATCGCACCTGTCAAGGGCTAAAGAAAAACTGGCAATTTATTTAAAACAAAACGGTTATGACAAAGATAGACGATAATACAATCAGCATGTTCATGAAAGAACAAAAACAGGAAATACCGGATAAAGGATTTTCCCGTCGTGTTATGCGAAGTCTTCCCGATCGCAGCAGCCGGCTGAGTAAAATATGGTCCGGCATATGCATTATTATCAGTATAGGTTTATTCTTTATATTCAATGGATTTGAAGTGATATTCAATTTATTGCGTGAAATATTCATCTCAAGTATGAACCATAGTCTTAATGCTTTAAACCTGCAAACATTGCTACTGATAGGCGGAGTAATCCTATTCTTGGGAATAAGGAAAGTATGTACTCTCGACTTGTAATATCCACATTATACCATATCCTCGCCGGCTTTTACAATAGCCACCTTCACGGTTTTGTGGAAAGGTATAAAGCGGGAAACCACGGCAATAACCAATGAGGCAATAAGCATATAGCCAATAACAGTTTTCAAGCCTAATAAAAGACCTTGGGTTTGCAATGTAGCATATAAACTGTTAGTGGCTATTTGTGTAGCTTCACTGATACCATACCCTTGCGACAAGGCATTGTTTAATGACTGAGTATATTGTTTGGATGCCAGCAGATTATCCATTGTCATATTATCTGAAAGGATATTCATGGCATTCAACTGCAAACGATTCAGGATGTTATTATAAAAAGAAGTGGAAAGAGCAGGAGCTAATGCCGAACGGAACGTGATAAGAAAAAATGCATTGTATATCATTAACCTAGGGTTCATATCTTCCACCACATATACTCCAAACGCAATAAATAGAACCATCATGCCAACTCCTCGCAGGAACATAGGCAGATAAAGCATTTCATAAGTACCTCCGGGTGCAATGCCAAAATACAAAATAGCAAAGTAAGCAACAAAACAAAACATTCCACTCGAAATCAAAAAGCGGAAACGCCAGCGCTGCCAGCGAAACCACCAGAAACCAATAATCCCTCCCAATATAAAGCCCGGAAGCAACCATAAGTTCAATGCATTTGTATGTACACTATCCACCCGTAATATACTGGTAGCATAACTAATTATCAATGAACTGCTCGAAGAAAAGAACATTGTAACCATCATAAACAGATAACCTATAAGGGCTTTGCTGCAATTCAGAACTTCCAATCTGAGATAAGGTTTCTTATTATTATTCTGACGATAAAAGAAAAACCAAATCAAAATGGGAGTAACCACAGTATAGATGACAATCTTGGGAGAAGCAAACCAGTCTAAAGTCTTTCCATAAGTGAAAATATAAATGATGAACAATAGACATGAGGCAGCCAGCAAAGCACTTTTACCATCCATTTCTTTAAAAGGAATATGGACAGGAGTACGTGCATAGCGGAAAAATGTCAATATAAAGACAATAGCAACCAACAACAATATAACAACAAAGTAATACATGTGTTGCCATTGATAATAGTAAGCCAGTTGTGCCGTGAGTGCCATAGATATTTGTCCGGCAGAGAAAACAATAGGGTAAAAATAGGAATAGAACTCACTGCGAACATTGCCCGGACTAAAGAAAGGACGTATCATCGCAATCACCTCCAACATGGCAAATCCCTTAAAGAAACCGATAAAAAAGCTACATATAATAACAATATCTATTTGATCCACCTTAGCACAAATGAAACTTAACACAGCTTGTATCAGCAGGTCAATTAATAGTATTGTTTTTGTTGTTACAACAGAACGCACTTTAGGTATAAGAGGATAAGAAACCGCCATACCAACCGAAGTGGCATAATAAGCCATTCGAATATCTTCACTCAGCACTCCCAGTGTTCCCGACACCTCTGTTATGTCTCCTGTATAGGCTCCATTTATTAAAACAATGGGAAGCATTATCACTACAGCAGTGATAAACCCTAACCATTGAGGAACCCACGGGCGAATAGGAACATTCAGGGCTTGCAGCTTTACCATCTTATCAGTTCTTTAAAGCTTCGGTTTCAACCATCATCCCGGCACGAAGTCTTTCCATATCTTCAGAAGTGGCATCATCCAAATCTATACGCACAGGAATCCGCTGTTGTACCTTTACAAAATTACCTGCCGAATTATCAGTCGGGACGAGAGAATATTTAGATCCCGTAGCTTCCGAAATAGCTGTAACCGTCCCATGAAATAACTTTTTGCTGAAAGCATCCACTTTAATAAGAACCTTTTGACCGATATAAATATTGGCAATTTGTGTTTCCTTATAATTAGCAGTAATCCATTTATCATCTCCCCTTACCAGATAAGAAAGAGTTTGTCCGGCTTGAACTAACTGACCGGCTTCCAAAGTGCGCCGTCCCATATAACCGTCATAAGGTGCAGTCACTATGGTATATGACAAATTAAGTTCCGCCATTTCCATATCCGCTTCCTTACGAAGTATCAAAGCATCTGCACTAGCTGTTTTCTTTGTCGTTTCCGAATATTGTGACTGCGCTGCGCTTTTCTGTTTCAATAAAGCAGCATAACGGGCTTTCATTGCTTCAAAATTTGCTTTCACCTGTTCATATTGTTGCTGGGATACCGACTCATCCTTCAGTAAATTAGCATACCGGTGATAGTCTTGTTCCATTTGCCATAAACGAGCTTTCGTTTCCGCAATGTTGGCCTCCTGCACAGATACATTCTCCTGACTGGTCTGTATCCCCGATCCTAAAATATCTTTTGAAGCATAAGCATCCATCAATGCAGCTCTTGCATCTTTCAACTTAATCCGGTATTCACTATTATCCAATATAAGTAAGGTATCTCCGGCTTTTACAAACTGATGTTCTTTAAAACGAACTTCTTTTATATAACCGGACACCCGGATGTTGATAGGAGAGATATATTGGTCTACTACAGCATCATTCGTTATTTCATAGTTTACATACTTCCAAAAGTAATTGATAGTCCATGAAATTCCTGCCAATGCAATAAGAATACATATTGTATTTAATGCTATATTCTTTCTTTTCTGCTTTATCAGTTGTTTGCGTTTTTTTCTAAGTTCACCCATATTGTTACTTTTTTAGGTTATAAATTACCGCAGATACGTAAGAGTTCATAATAAGTATATACAACATCTGCACGAGCGGTAGTCAATAACAAATCTTCTTGCAGCCGGAGGTTACTTGCATCCAGCAAATCTGTGAGAATAGAGAGTTGGTTCATGTAGCGGTTTCGTACGATACGATAATTCTCTTCCGCTTGTTTTACGGACAACAATAAAGCATTAACCCGATCAAGTGCCTCATTGTGACGAACATATGCACTTCTTACTTTCACCCGGATGTCCTGCATCATCTGCTCTTCCGCATTTTTCTGTAAATTAATATATTGCTGTGCTTCCTTCACCTTATGCTTGTTATGATATAAAGAGGACAAATTATAAGATAAGCTAAGTGCCACATTCCAGTTATTATTGAACAAATCCTCCATAGTACTGCTAATAGGACGCGACAAAGTATTACCCGCATGCAATGAAAGGGTAGGTAAATAATCGGCTTTCACCAATCGTTTGTCTGTAACAGCAAGTTGGGTATGATAACGTGCAAGTCTTATTTCAGGATAATTCCGGTATGCCAGTTCTATATAGGCATCACAATCCTGCATCTGTACCGGCATGTGTAATAGCGTTGTATCCGGTAATAGCAAAAGGTTCTCATCCAATCCCAGTATGACATCCAATTGCTGTGATACTATATAAACATTATCTTTAGCTTCACGATAGGCCAATTCATCATTGGTCAGTTGCAGCTCGCTTCTTATTTCATCATTCCGGGTTACAATTCCTTCCTTTTTCATTCGCTGTATATCCTTCAGCCTTACTTTTGACTCCTCTATACTCCTTGCCAGCACTTCCTGTTGTTTGTATAGGGTAAACAAATCAAGGTATTGCCGAAACAACAGCAGTTTTATATCCGCCATATCGTTGGCAGAACTCAGCTCTGCAATCTGTCTTTCTAAAGTTGCTTTACGAATGGAATGTTCTATCTTTCCACCTCTATAAAGAGGTTGAGTCAACTCAACATTATAATTATGAGACCAATCAGGCATATCAGGATGAGTGGGATGAGAGAGTCCACTTGTGAAAATAGTAGGCTGACCTATATAACCGGTAGCCAAGTTAATATGAACTTCTGGAAGACGGGAACTGCGGGCAGTTTTCTCTTTCTCCCCGGCCACGATTTCCTGTATATGTGATGCTTTCAGGCGTAAACTGTGTTCCACTCCTCTTTCAAACAATTCATCCAAAGAAAGAGGGTAAGTTTGCTGTGCTCTCATCAATACAGGAAACAGCAATATAAAAACTACATAAAGCTTAAATCTCATCTAGTATTTTACTTAGTTTCAATAGATTATTTATACTGGATTGTACCCGTTTCTCCGTCATCTTTTCTGTGATCCGGATATAAAGTTCATCTAATAAAGGCCTTATTTCCTTTGATAATTCCCGCCCTTCATCTGTAAGAAAAACAAGACGGTTGCGCTTGTCAGATGAATCTTCTTTGCGCATCACCCAACCTTTTTTCTCCAAATTATTAATCAAGTTAGTCAAGCACGCCTTATCCTTAGCCGTTTTTTCGGCAAGGAATTGTTGGCTCACTCCTTCCGTAAGCCACAACCGGTGCATGATTTGGAGCATTTCAAAGGTCATTTCCACCTTATTTTGTTTCAGCACCCGCTGGATTGCTTGGCGAAAAGCCATTCGTGTACTTAGTATAGTTAGGAAAAGTTCGCGTGACGGTTCATTATTCATGATCTCATTCCATTTAAAAACGGGTACAAAGGTATGTATTTTAATCAATAATTAGTTTAATATTTGACTATTTTTGAAAGTAAATAGAAAAAGGATTTGCAGCATTATTGTAAAGAACAACTCCTTTTTTGTATCTTTGCACCCGCTTTTACCTTGTTATCCTCGAATCCTTTTCAATTTCAAACCAAATTATGACAACGATATGGCAAAACAAGGGACACCAACAGAATTAGGAACGGAAAAAATAAGCAAGTTACTTGTACAATACTCTATACCCGCTATTATAGCCATGACGGCTTCGTCCCTCTATAACATGGTAGACAGTATATTCATCGGGCACGGAGTGGGCAGATTAGGTATTTCAGGACTGACACTAACATTCCCTTTGATGAATCTTGCTGCTGCATTCGGTTCTTTGGTCGGTGTAGGGGCAGCTACTTTAGTATCAGTTCGTTTAGGACAAAAGGATTATGACAGTGCCAACAAAGTTTTAGGAAATGTCATTATTCTGAATTTGATTATAGGAATAACTTTCAGCATTGTTTTCTTGTGTTTCCTTGATCCTGTACTCTATTTCTTCGGAGCCAGCGAGCAAACCCTCCCCTATGCCCGGGATTATATGCAAGTTATTCTGTTGGGAAACGTAGTAACCCATTTATATTTGGGATTAAATGCAATTCTGCGTTCTTCCGGAAACCCTCAAAAAGCAATGTATGCCACTATTGCAACAGTTATAGTCAATACCGCTCTCAATCCCTTGTTTATCTTTGCTTTTGGTTGGGGAATAAAAGGAAGCGCCATTGCAACAGTATTGGCACAAGTGCTATCGCTTGCGTGGCAAATACATTTCTTCAGCCGGAAAACCAGTTTCATGCATTTTCAGAAAGGAATATTCCGTTTAAGGAAGAAAATAGTTCTGGGTACTCTTGCTATAGGAATGTCGCCTTTCATGATGAATCTTGCTTCTTGTTTCATTGTCATTCTTATAAACCAAGGTTTGAAAACTTATGGAGGCGACCTTGCTATCGGTGCTTTTGGAATTGTAAACCGCATCGTGTTCCTGTTCGTTATGATTGTTATGGGATTAAATCAGGGAATGCAACCGATTGCCGGTTATAACTATGGTGCAAAGTTATATCCGCGTGTCACCCATGTATTAAAAATGACAATCATCATGGCTATTTCGGTTATGACCGTAGGCTTTGTTATCGGTGAATTATTCCCATATTATGCCGTTTCTATCTTTACCTCTGATGCTGAACTACTTCAACGTGCGGAAGAAGGTTTGAGAATAGTAACCATATTCTTTCCTATCGTAGGTTTCCAAATGGTTGCTTCAAACTTCTTTCAAAGCATCGGAATGGCAAGCAAAGCGATATTTCTTTCATTAACACGGCAATTAATATTCCTTATCCCATGTCTTATAATACTTCCCCACCTATTTAATCTTGGTGGAAAAGGTATCTGGATAAGCATGCCTGTAGCCGACTTGTCCGCCGTTATCGTTTCCGGTTTCATGTTGTGGAGAGAGCTGAAAAAGTTTAAGACAATGGCATGATATAAAATAAATTATTATATTTGTTCCAACTAATAATGATTATTATGGATGATAAATATGTTGTCAACATAGGTCGCCAGTTGGGAAGCGGCGGAAAAGAGATCGGCGAAAAACTTGCCCGACTGTTAAACATTTCCTTTTACGATAAAGAACTGTTAAATCTAGCTTCCGAAGAAAGCGGGTTATGCAAAGAATTCTTTGAGAATGCCGATGAGAAAGCATCCCAATCAATTATCGGTGGAATATTCGGAATGCGCTTTCCTTTTATCAGTGATGGTTCTATTCCGGTAGGTAACTGTCTTAGCAACGATGCTTTATTTAAAATCCAAAGTGATGTGATCCGTGAATTGGCAGAAGAGAAATCATGCCTTTTTGTAGGACGCTGTGCCGACTACATTTTACGCGATCATCCCCGCTGTGTGAACATATTTATTTCAGCATCAAAAGCAGACCGAATCAAGAGACTTTGTGAAATTCATCATATTTCAGTAGAAAAAGCAGAAGAGTTTATGGAAAAAGCTGATAAGAAACGCTCCACTTATTATAACTATTACAGCTATAAGACTTGGGGAATGGCTTCGACCTACCATTTATGCATTGATTCCTCAGTCTTGGGAATTGATGAAACCGTGAGATTCATCCATACATTCATAACAAAAAAGCTGGGATTGCATTAATCCCAGCTTTACTCTTATCTCTTCTTTTTAATTTCTTACATCATCAGCAACAGAATCATCTGCCCGGCTAAAATACGCAAGAACATAGACAATGGATATACCGTCGAATAACCCACGGCAGGAGCATCGCTATTTGTTACCTGATTAGAATATGCCAAAGCAGGAGGATCTGTATTACTACCTGCTATCAAACCCATCAAAGTAAAATAGTTCACCTTATAATATAGGCGGCCAATTATTCCGATTATTAGCAATGGAATAACTGTTATCAGGAAACCACTACCTACGTAAAGTAATCCATCCCCATCAACCACGGTCTGAACAAAGTTTGCACCGGCATCTATACCCACGCTCGCAAGGAACAAGACAATACCTATCTCACGCAGCATTAAATTGGCACTCATTGTGGTATATGTCACCAAATGAAGTTTATGACCAAAGCGTCCGATTAAAATAGCTACAACCAAAGGGCCGCCTGCCAAGCCAAGCTTCAACGGAGTGGGCATACCCGGAAACGCAATCGGAAGGCTACCTAGCAGGATACCCAAAAAGATACCGACAAAAATGGTAATGATATTAGGAGTATCGAGACGCTTCAACTGATTACCCAACACATTGGCAACACGTTCTACTGCATCTTGTTGTCCCACCACCATCACGCGGTCACCTACTTGCAACACAAGATTCGGATCAGCAAACAAGTCCATACCGGAACGATTGACACGGGTTACATTCACACCGTGCATACTACGGAAATGCATGGAGCCGAGAGTCTTTCCATTAATTTCCGCTTTCGTCACCAAAATACGGCGAGACACCATCGGCAGGTCTTGTTTCTCCCAATCCAGTTCCACTTCTTTTCCTATAAATACAGTAATAGCCGCCGCATCTTCTTCGGAACAAACAATGAACAATTGGTCACCAATATGGAAAACCGTTTCATGGTTCGGAACATTCACATGTCCCTCATGCCGGATACGCGAACAGACAAAGTTTCGTCCCAAAAAGTTTTTAATCTCCATCAAAGTCTTGCCACTGATTGATTCGTTCCGAACTTCGAGACTCATCATATGCGGTTTGCTATGTGCATCACCACTTTGAGATTTTAAACTTTCTTCTTCCTTAGCCAGATTGATACGGAAAATATAACGAATAGCGATAATAGAACCAATAATACCCACTACACCAAGAGGATATGCACAAGCATAACCCAAAGCTATTTGCGGACCGTTATAACTCAATTGATTCAACGCCTCATTGGCAGCACCAAGTCCCGGTGTATTTGTCACCGCTCCATACAGGATACCTACCATCATCGGCAGTTCAATGCGCCCGTTCCATATATAATATAGTCCCAAGGCAACTGCGATATTTAACGCAACTATACCGACAGCCAACAGGTTTAGTGTCATTCCCCCTTTTTTGAAAGAAGAGAAGAATGACGGCCCCACCTGAAGACCGATACAGAATACGAACAAAATCAATCCGAACTCACGGATGAAATGTAGGATGTGTGTATCGGCCGTGAAGCCGAAATGTCCCATCAGGATGCCGACAAACAATACAAAGGTAACCCCCAAAGATACTCCGAAGATTTTAATCTTGCCGAGGTACACACCAACCGCCACTACAAAAGCGTAGAGGAAGACAATATGCGCCACAGAACTGGGGTCCCATAATAAACTTTGCAACCAATCCATAGTATTTATATGTGTTTTATAATTTTCGCGCAAAATTAGGCAAACTATTCTATCTAATCAAATATTTATACGCTAAAGATTTTAGCATTCATTTTGTCACATCAACATTGCAATATTAGAAGATTTAACATTTTTACTATCCATTTGAAAGTCTCTAGTATGAAATTTCCCTAAAAAGTTATCCGCTTTTAAGGTTATTAAGTATATTTGCATGCCTCTGTTACGAGGAAAATAACGTGGATTTTATTAATCTTATTTTATTAATACAATAAACTATGGCAGATAGTAAAGAAAAACTCTTTTCGGACTTTCCAGCAATCTCTACACAAGAGTGGATGGATAAAATAACTGTCGACCTGAAAGGTGCCGATTTCGAAAAGAAGCTCGTTTGGAGAACAAACGAAGGATTTAAAGTAAAACCATTCTACCGGATGGAAGATTTGGAAGGTCTGAAAACAACAGACGGACTTCCCGGAGAATTTCCCTACTTAAGAGGTACAAAGAAAAACAACACATGGTATGTTCGTCAGGACATCAAAGTAGAATGTCCCAAAGAAGCAAACGCCAAAGCCAAGGATTTACTGACAAAAGGTGTTGACTCTCTTGGCTTCAATGTAAAAGCAAAAGATTTGAATGCCGAATACATTGAAACTTTACTTGAAGGCATCAATCCCGAAAACGCAGAACTGAACTTCTCCACTTGCCAGGGACATGTTGTAGAATTAGCCGGATTACTTGCTGCTTATTTCACAAAGAAAGGCTATGATGCAAAGAAGATGCAAGGTTCTATCAATTATGATCCGTTCAACAAGATGTTGAGCAAAGGAAAAGAAAAAGGCAACTTCGTTGAAACAGCAAAAGCCTTAATCGAAGCAACCCAAGCTCTTCCTTTCTACAAATTAGTTAATGTAAACGCACTTTCCCTCAACAATGCCGGTTCTTATATCTACCAGGAATTAGGATACGCATTAGCTTGGGGTAACGAATATCTGAGCCAAATGGTAGAAGCAGGCGTTCCTGCTGCCGTTGCTGCAAAGAAGATTAAATTCAACTTCGGTATCAGTTCCAACTACTTCATGGAAATCGCCAAATTCCGTGCAGCTCGTATGCTATGGGCTAACATCGTCAGCTCTTACAATCCTGTTTGCACACGCGACTGTGAAAACAAAGGAGCAGATGAAGAATGCCGTTGCGCAGCTAAAATGAAAATACATGCAGAAACATCAACATTCAACATGACTGTGTATGATGCACATGTAAACCTGCTACGCAGCCAAACAGAAGCAATGAGTGCCGCCTTGGCAGGTGTGGATTCAATGACCGTTGCTCCTTTCGACAAAACATATACCACTCCCGATGAATTCTCGGAACGTATGGCACGCAACCAACAATTGCTGTTGAAAGAAGAATCTCATTTCGACAAAGTTGTGGACCCTGCTGCAGGTTCTTACTTCATTGAAAACCTCACAGTTGCCATTGCCGATCAAGCATGGAAGCTATTCCTTAAGATAGAGGAAGAAGGCGGTTTCTATAAAGCAATAAAAGAAGGACGCGTTCAGGAAGACATCAATGCAAGCAATAAGGCTCGCCACGAAGCAGTTTCCAAACGCAGAGAAATCTTATTGGGAACTAACCAATATCCTAACTTCAACGAATTGGCAGGCGATAAGAGACCGGTTGAAGCAACATGCTGCTGCGGTGGAAACGATACTTGCGAGAAAGACGTTCCAACTCTTAACTTCGACCGTGCCGCAAGCCAGTTTGAAGCATTGCGCTTACAAACCGAAGCATCAGGCAAACGTCCGAAAGCATTCATGCTTACTATTGGTAATTTGGCTATGCGTCAGGCTCGTGCACAATTCTCTTGCAACTTCCTTGCTTGTGCAGGATATGAAGTGATAGACAATTTAGGATTTGAAACAGTTGAAGCCGGGGTGGAAGCTGCTATGGCTGCCAAAGCAGACATCGTAGTAATCTGTTCGAGCGACGACGAATATGCAGAATATGCAATTCCTGCATTCCAAGCAGTCAACGGCCGTGCAATCTTCATCGTAGCAGGAGCTCCTGCTTGCACAGATGACTTGAAAGCAGCGGGTATTGAATATTTCATCAATGTCCGTTCCAACGTTCTGGATACACTTAAAGAATTCAATGCTAAATTAGGAATAAAGTAAAAGTTATGAGACCGAATTTTAAGAACATAGATATTTATGCCGGATTCAAGCCCGTAAACGGAGCTGAATGGCAAAAGGCTAATGGCATTGAAGTCAACTGGAAAACTCCGGAACACATCAATGTAAAGCCTGTTTATACAAAAGAAGACCTTGAAGGCATGGAACACCTCAACTACACAGCAGGTATTCCTCCCTACCTCCGTGGTCCGTATTCAATGATGTACACTCTTCGTCCCTGGACTGTCCGCCAATATGCCGGATTCTCTACTGCCGAAGAATCAAACGCATTCTACCGCCGTAACCTTGCTGCAGGTCAAAAAGGTTTGTCGGTAGCATTCGACCTTGCTACTCACCGCGGTTATGATCCCGATCACGAACGTGTAGTGGGCGACGTTGGTAAAGCAGGTGTATCTATCTGCTCATTGGAAAACATGAAAGTATTGTTCGATGGCATTCCATTGAGCAAAATGTCTGTTTCCATGACAATGAACGGTGCAGTGCTTCCTATCCTTGCATTCTATATCAATGCAGGACTTGAACAAGGCGCTAAGTTGGAAGAAATGGCAGGTACCATCCAGAATGATATTCTGAAAGAATTCATGGTGCGTAACACTTATATCTATCCACCCGCCTTCTCCATGAAGATTATTTCAGACATCTTCGAATATACATCACAGAAGATGCCTAAGTTCAACTCAATCTCAATCTCAGGTTACCACATGCAGGAAGCAGGTGCAACCGCAGACATCGAGTTGGCTTACACTCTTGCCGACGGTCTTGAATATCTTCGTGCCGGGGTAGCAGCAGGCATCGACATTGATGCTTTCGCTCCACGTTTGTCTTTCTTCTGGGCTATCGGAACCAACCACTTCATGGAAATTGCCAAAATGCGTGCAGCACGTATGCTTTGGGCTAAGATTGTAAAACAATTCAATCCGAAGAATCCCAAGTCTTTGGCTTTACGTACCCACTGCCAAACTTCAGGTTGGTCACTCACAGAACAAGATCCGTTCAACAATGTAGGTCGTACCTGTATCGAAGCAATGGCAGCAGCATTGGGACACACCCAGTCTTTGCATACCAATGCTTTGGACGAAGCTATCGCATTGCCGACAGACTTCTCTGCACGTATTGCACGTAACACTCAAATTTATATTCAGGAAGAAACCAACGTTTGCAAGAACGTAGATCCATGGGGAGGTTCTTATTACGTTGAAACCCTGACTAATGAAATAGCCCACAGCGCTTGGGAACACATTCAGGAAATTGAAAAGCTCGGCGGTATGGCTAAGGCTATCGAAACCGGTATTCCAAAGATGCGTATTGAAGAAGCTGCCGCACGTGCACAGGCTCGTATCGACTCCGGCACACAGACTATCGTAGGTGTAAACAAATACCGTTTGGCAAAAGAAGCTCCTATCGACATTCTTGAAATCGACAACACTGCCGTTCGCAAGCAGCAAATCGAACGTTTGGAAGAACTGAAAGCAGGACGCGACGAAGCTAAAGTGAAAGCAGCTCTCGAAGCCATCACCAAGTGTGTGGAAACTAAAGAAGGCAACCTTTTGGAACTGGCTGTGGAAGCAGCACGTGTCCGCGCAACATTGGGAGAAATCTCTTATGCTTGCGAACAGGTTGTGGGACGTTACAAAGCAATAATCAGAACTATATCAGGCGTGTATTCAGCAGAGAACAAACAAGATCCGGACTTCAAACGTGCTTGTGAATTAGCCGAGAAGTTTGCAAAGAAAGAAGGTCGCCAACCTCGTATCATGGTTGCCAAAATGGGACAAGACGGACACGACCGCGGTGCAAAAGTAGTAGCAACAGGTTATGCCGATTGCGGTTTCGACGTAGATATGGGACCATTGTTCCAAACTCCGGCAGAATCTGCACGTCAGGCTGTTGAAAACGATGTTCACGTTGTAGGTGTATCTTCACTTGCAGCAGGTCACAAGACTTTGGTTCCTCAAATCATTGAAGAATTGAAGAAGCTTGGCCGCGAAGACATCATCGTGATTGCCGGAGGTGTTATCCCTGCACAAGACTATGACTTCCTTTACAAAGCAGGTGTAGCAGCTATCTTCGGTCCGGGTACATCCGTATCAAAGGCAGCTTGCCAGATTCTTGAAATCCTGTTGGATGAAGAATAAGAAATAACATTTCTTTCTATCAGCATAAAAGGCGTATCTCCGAAAAGGAAGATACGCCTTTCTTTATTAAATCCCCCATTAAACCTTATCCATAAGTACTTTCATACCGAATGCCAACTCATTTTTTCGGCAGGGTTAATTCATTTTATGCTCATACTTAAATAACTTGACAGCCGTCAATTAATAACTTGACAGCTGTCAAGTTATTAATTGACAGTTGTCAAGTATATAAGTGACAGTTGTCAAGTTATTAAATAGTAAGCATAAACAGGCTTATGATTAAGCAATAAACTACTTAATCTATGGTTATAGAAGCCTTAACATTGCTGTTGAATGCAGGAAAGAATCACTCATTCAGCCTGATTAATTGCTCCACATCTTTATAAAAGCGATTATAAGTCGTCACAATCCTCTTTATTTCCGACATGTTTGCATCTATCCGAGTAAGCAACTGCATGTGGTCGTTCAAAGCATTATTTATGCTTAACCGATTTTTCTGATCAATATTATTACTTATCAGATATGGAGTAATAGTTTTCTGAATCTTGGAGAAGGGCATTGCCCACGGTTGCATACTGATTTGAATAGTTGCCGAAATAACAGACTTCAATTCTTTATGCAGAATGCAAAGCAGTTCATGTTCGGTACGTTCGGGCGTACATGCTGTCGGTTTCATCAGACAAGCCATTTTCAAGTAAAAGTTTTTTTTCTGATCTTCGGGGATTGTGAATACTTCGGTGGTGGTTACTTCCATGCCTCCCACTCCCATAGCTGCATGTTGATTGTCTTCCATAATCTTTTAATTTTAGAAGGTTAATGAATTTGGTTGAATGGGGGATCAATGAATAAACCTGAGGTGTAAATTTATAAATTGTTATCTTTGTCTCCCA